>Ga0181587_10002092_pt1 | contig 16664 bp, 13 predicted proteins | sample 071ome_27_FD_132463 | JGI IMG/M metagenome (GOLD analysis project Ga0181587, IMG submission 132463) | Coastal salt marsh microbial communities from the Groves Creek Marsh, Skidaway Island, Georgia - 071409AT metaG (megahit assembly) | ecosystem: Environmental > Aquatic > Marine > Intertidal...
AATGGAGAGTATCCTGATACCCTATTTTAGGAAAAATCTGGAGTAATTTCTATTTTTTGACCGGGTTTTACTTCCACTTTTCCCGCTTTATCTGGGTCTTGGTCATTACGGTAAATTTGAACGGTTAACGAAGCATTTTTACGGGGGGGTGACCATGCCCATTTTCCAATCTCCACAAAATTCATCGAAACGCCTTCCTCCCAACTGAGACCAGGCCCTTCGCCTCTCAGAAAAGGCTTATTACCAATGCCAATCATCACATTGGCAACCACAGTGGTGGTTCCGTTCTTTTCGTTTTTTGTATCCTCTTTTCCTTCGATCTTTGACTCATCAGAACTTTGCTTGCCGGAAAGTAGGGCGTCCACTTTTCGTAAAGTTTCTTCAGGTGCCGGTAAGCCAAGATCGAGTTCTTCTACTGTCTCATCTGCGTTTTCAGCAATTTCTTCAGTTTTACTGGTCTGTACTGGAGGTGTACCGTTGGAATTCTCTGGTTGGTGATCAGCCTCGCTGTTATCCTCGGCGATTAGTTGAGTGTTCTCCTCATGCACATCTTCATTGGACTCTTTAATAACTTCATCTGCCAGATCTGAAGAAGTGTCCGAGTCATTTGCAGGCAGGGAACGTTCTTCTTCTTTACCGGAGACTGTTTCTTCCAAAGGATCATTTGGTTTAAGAGGAATTCCATCATCCTTAGATTGCTCGTCAGTGTAATCCTGCGTCTCTTCTTCGCTAATGTTTCTGCCTGTTGATTTATCCTGTAATTCAGCCGATTCTTTTGAGATTATTGTCGGTGCATCCTCTGGCGAAGAATTGAACTTATTCTGTAGCAAATGGATTTCATTAGTCAGTATATCGATACTTTTTTTGATCTCTTCTTTCTCTTGGTCAGGCTCAGGAAGAAGGGGAGGCACTGCATAGCCCTCTTCGATCTTTAACAATAATTTTGCTTCGAGGTCTTGTAGTTTATCGAGCATGGAGCTTTGTGGTTCTTCAATCCCAGAAATTTTCGATTCTGAGACGATTTTGTCCACAAGTGTGGGCACTTTGTCTATTTTAACTGCCAGAGCATCAAGCTCCGAACGCATCTCCTTGAGTTCAAAAAATGCTTTATTTGCCAGAACGGATTCTTCCTGACTGCTTGAATGATCGAGTTTCTCGGTTATTCCAGTCAAAAAATGAGGCAGAAATATCAGTACAGCTATTAGTCCACTTCCTAGAAGGAAGGTTGCAATTTGCCAATGATCAAGGGTTCCCTGTTCCTGCAATGAAAAGGATGCAAAGATTGCGATGGTGATAAAAATAAAAGCAGCAGCACCATAAAATGGCCCTTTACTTGACCCTTTATTCTCGTTTTCCAAATCGTAATCCATCAACCATTTACCTAGGAAATTAATGTTCCTTTTTCAGTGGAAATCCAAGCGAAAAATTTTTCGGGTTAATCTCTGCCTCTTAAACGCTCAGTCAAACCAATCTTTCTCTGAACTTTGGAGAGAATTTTATAAGCTCTCTTTTGGGCTGCGTCAGCACCATCCTTCAAAACGGAATCTAAATAATTTTTGTCCAAGATTAATTCGTTGTAGGATTCCCGTACCGGTCTGAGAATTTCCACCAGTAATTCGATCACTTCATCTTTTAGCTGACCATATCCTTTTCCAGAGAAATTAGATTCCAAATTATCAATTGATTCTCCTGACAGGGCAGAATGAATTGTCAAAAGGTTGGAGACTCCCGGTTTTTCTGGTGAGTGTTTTATTTCGCTTCCCGAATCTGTAACCGCAGTTCCAATCTTTTTCTTGATTTGGGCAGGTTCATCCAGAATATAAATCGTAGCCCGTTCATTTATATCAGATTTTGACATTTTACGAACTGGATCAGCAAGGGACATGATTCGAGCACCTGTTTGTGCAACATATGGCTTAGGAATGGTAAATGTTTCTGAATATTTTTGATTAAATTTACCCGCTAAATCACGGCATAATTCGAGGTGCTGGCGTTGGTCATCTCCCACTGGAACAAGATCTGCGTTATAAAGTAAAATGTCTGCTGCCATAAGAACAGGATAGCAAAGAAGACCTGCATTAATCGTGGCTTGTGCACGCATTCCTTCATGGGTGAATTTTAGATCATCCGATGCATAGTCTTGTGCGATCTTAAATCCCATTTTTGCCACCTTGTCCTTAAATTGGGTCATTCTTTGCAGTTCACCGATCGGGGTCATGCAAGTAAGCATCCATGCCAGTTCGGTATGTCCTATCACATGAGATTGTACGAACTGGTGGCATTTTTGAGGGTCCAATCCGCAGGCAATATACTGGGCGATGCAGGAGTAAACATTCTGCCGAAGCGTGGATGGTTTTGGAGGTACGGTAAGTGCATGCAAGTCAACGATGCCAAAAAAACATTCGTAATCATTTAGCATGGATGACCAGTTTTTTACTGCTCCAAGGTAGTTTCCCAAGGTTAAATTACCCGTTGGTTGAGCGCAGGTTAGGATGACAGGTTTAGGTTTGCCCGAATTAGCATTCTTGTCCATATTTAAAAAAATTGAAGTAAAGCGTAAGATTGCAACCCTGTAAAAACTTTACTTTTCCTATCCCATTATTCTAAAGTAAATCCCATGAAAGAGGAATCCCCTGCCGCTCTCGAAGAAGACCTCAAAGAACTGCTCAAAAGGTGTCCTGCTGGCACTTATGAAGCTGCATTGAAGTTTCGTAAAAACAAAGATGTTGTCCCAATCGAAACTATCGTAATGGGCATCATTGACCGCCACCTCGAGCCTGATCAGCGAGAAATCCTTGCGAAAAGTGATGACACATTAAGAATGTACGAAGACCTTGGGATGGATTCTTTGACCATGCTTGAAGTTGTCATGTTAGTTGAGCAAACTCTACAAGTAAGTATTGATAACGAAGAACTCAGAGACCTTCGTACAGTTGGTGATGTGAAGGCCTACCTCAACGCAAAAGCCATGGGAGTTGAGCCTCCTAAAAGATCAAAAACTTTCAGGATTGAGGAAGTTGCGTCGCTGATGCCCCACAAAGAGCCCTTTTTGTTTTTGGAAAGTGTTACCGTTGAGGGAGAAGAAGTTCGTGGCGATTATAAAATCACCGGCAATGAATATTTTTTGGAGGGACATTTTAAAGAGCAACCAATTTTCCCTGCATCGATCATGATTGAGGCACTTGGGCAACTCTGTGTTTTTTATTTACTCAAGGGTGATCATCCTGGGTTGACTGAAAAAGTGGACCCTAAAACTATTTTCTTTACCTCTTGTGACGGTGTGAAGTGCCGTAGAATCTGCCAGCCTGGTGACAAACTTTCCATGAAAATTAGAGTGTCCCGTGTGCGTCACCCCCTTGCTTGCTTCAGTGGCGAGATTAACGTGGGTGGTGAAAAAACTGCAACTGCAGAGGAAATCAAACTTGCATTTGATTATTTCCCAGTAGTTGATGGTCAAGCCGACAACTCATCCACTGAAATTGCTCAAATTCATGCGAATGGAAAAACTGGTGAGAATGGAAAATCTTCACAACCTTCACCCAGATTTGTAAAGTACAACGCCTAGTAATTGCTTCCATTGCTGACTCATTGATACCTTGAGTAAGGTAGCATTTCTTTACGCCACTTTCCCGCGACCTACGGAAACCTTCGTACGCCGAGAGTTGCGGTCTCTTGGAAAACTGTCTTTCTTTCCAGACCTATACTCGATTTGGAAAGGGGATGAAATCTGGGAAGGTCGAAAGATTTTTCGGTTTTATCCCTCCAAACTTTTATTTCTCTTTTATTGGTTACCCTATTGGTTTTTAAAAAAACCTCATCAATGTAAAGAGGTTCTAACTTATTTGTGGTCAAATCCATGTAATAGTCTGCAAAACTGGTGTGAAACATTTCTTGGATTAGGATTTGCCTTGGTTGAAGCACACCGCTTTCGGGAAAAGGAATACCAGTTAATACATGCTGTATGGGCAACGATGCCTGCAACTGCCGCTTTTACGATTTCCAGACTTATATCCACTAAATTTTCAATGGGTGCGCACGCGTATGATGTTTTTCGTCATGGGGGGGATTGGCTCCTGACCAAAAAACTTACTGCAGCTCGATTTGTTAGGACCTCTTCTGAATCAACCGCCCGGCGGTTGTACCAACTTGGGGTCGAAAGCGACCGAATCCTACTGATAAAAAGAAGTCTTTCCGAATGGCCCTCCAGAAATGATTTTAGTTTAGTTAATCAAGGTAAGCTTAAATTATTATCTGTCGGCCGATTGGTTGAAAAAAAAGGATATTTTCACATGCTTGCCATTGCCAATATCCTCAAGAAATCAGAAATTCCTTTTTATTTGGAAATTGTGGGCAATGGTCCTTTGCGGAGAGATTTATTTATTGAAAGAAGGCGCCTGAACTTGAATGACGAAGTTTCTTTTTCTGGCTCCTTGAACCAAAAGACAGTACGTCAGTTATACTTAGAATCCGATGCCTTTTTATTTACAGGAATTGTTGACTCCAGGGGTGACCGAGACGGAATTCCTAATGTGGTTCCTGAAGCATTAGCAGCGGGCATGTTGGTTCTCGCTTCAGATCGGGCAGGAGCACCGGAGGCATTCATAGATGAAAAATCTGGTTTTTCCTTAAATCCTGAGGATTATTCGTCATGGGTATCCATACTGATGGATTTTTGGAAATTTCCGGAAAAATATCTTAATATCCGCAAGAATGGTCAGTTTGCAGCACGGGAAAACTTTGACTCAAAGATAAATGGGTGCAAGTTGTTAAATGCTTACATGAATTAAGATTGTGGTGATAAAATTTAGTCCAAAATTAAGTATACTTATTTCGGTGTACGGTCAGGCAGATAAGCTTAAAAGATGCTTATCCTCTCTCCAAAATACTTTGCCAGGTAATTTACCATACGAGGTTCTCATTATTGATGATGCAAGTGAGGATCATACCACAGAATTCATCAAATCCTATGAGGCATCTTATCGTGTATTTTTAAATAAAAAGAGATCAGGCTTTGCCAAAAATAACAATTTTCTAGCAAGGCAAGCAAGAGGTGAGTATTTATGCCTATTGAATTCTGATGCATTTGTTCAGGGAAATTGGTTTTTTCCAATGTTTGAAGTTTTTCAAAAGGAACAAAATGTTGGTATGGTTGGCAATGTTCAAAAACTTGCAGACTCTATGATTTACGATCATGCTGGTGTAGTGTTCGGGCCTGCTGGCAATCCCCGTCATTTTGGCCAAGGTTTTTTATTTAACCCAATGGGTGGTGGCAGGCGTAGATGGAGTGCAGTCACGGCTGCATGTACATTGGTAAAAAGGGAAACCTTTCTTTCTTTTGATGGATTTGATGAAGACTTCATCAACGGATGTGAAGATGTTGAGCTATGTGTCCGAATGTCAAGGTCTGGATTGGAGCATTATGTTGCTCATAACAGTGTGATTCAGCATGTAAAAGGAGCTTCTGACGGCCGTAAAATTCATAACCGCAGAAACTTTGAAATTTTAATGCAAAAATGGGGTAAAAGTATTAGGGCCACAGAATCTGTCCGGGATCAAAAACTCCATGCGATCACCTATCTTTACCTTTGCTTGATTAATCCATACCGTATCACATTTTTTAAATTAGCCGAGGCTATAGGCATATTGCTTGGTCTGAAAAAATTACCTCCTCCTGCTGCTGTCACACTAGGGAAGAGTAGCTCAGTAATTCAGTCTACAACTTGAATTATAAACCAGTTGCTTTCTTGGGAATTAGAAATCGTTCAGATTTTCGTGGCCGCGTACCTGATACCTTCTTCTATTCGGTCGAGGTCGTCCGCAGTATGAGCACCTGAAATTGCTGTACGTATTAGGTCTTTTCCTGGAGGTACACCTGGAGCGATTGAAATGATGGAGTAAATGCCTTTTTCAAGAAGAGCTTTCCAAAAATAATAAACCTTCTCCTTTTCTCCCAGCACAATTGGAACTGCGGGAGCTTCGCTTTCCCAAGTATCCAGATTGAGCTCTTTAAGTAATGATGTATACCTTTCCAAGTTCTTGAACAGCCTTTCCCGGTGTTCTGGTTCATCTTGCATCACTTGTAGAGCAGCTTTTGCACAAGCACAAGCAACAGGAGTAAGGGCCGCTGAAAAGATCGTTTGCTTCGAATGACTTCGCATAAATTCAATCGCTTGCTTGGAGGAAGCGACAAAACCACCAATGCCGGAAAGCGACTTTGAAAAACTTCCTGATATCACATCAATTTCATCAGTAAGACCAAAATGATCAGCCGTTCCGCGTCCGTCTTTTCCAAGCACGCCAAAGCCATGGGCATCGTCCAGAATAGTGAAACAATCAAATTCTTTAGCAATTGAAGTAAGTTCTGGTAGCCGGGCAATGTGTCCTTCCATTGAGTAAATTCCTTCGAGGACAACTGCTTTTCCCGTTTCTTTCTCTTCGGCTTCAAGGATTTCACGCAAATGCTCAGGGTGATTGTGAGCAAATCTTTCACAGTGAGCTCCACTTAACTTAATGCCACTCCATAAGGAGGAATGTAAGTTCTTATCAGCCAAAACGATGTCTTTCCTTCCAACGAACCCAGTAACCGAGGATGCACAGGCGAGATAGCCAGCCGAAAAAACATGGCATGACTCTTTTCCAATAAAATTTGCCAGTTCTTCTTCCAATTCCCGATGAAAGGATCTTCCACCATTAGCCAGCCTTGCTCCAGTTGTACTGCTTCCCCACTTTTTTAAAGCCTCGATTCCAGCTTCCTTAATCTTAGGATGATGGCTAAGGCCGAGGTAGTCATTACTTGAAAGCATGACATACTCTTTACCGTCTTTGGTTACACGGGTTCCTTTTTGATCCTCAAAGATATGATAATAGGTATCATACTTTGTGCGTAATCGAGTTATGTCATCGTGCTCGATTCTCTCCCAGATGGGAGATTTTTTCTTTTTGAGAAAGGATAGAGGCATGGGTCACAATACCCATTCCCAATGAGTTGAGAAAGTTAAAACTCAATCTTTCATACAAAAAGATAAACTTTTAATTTGTACGCTTAATTATATGGAATCCAAAACCAGTTTCCACGACCTCGGAAATTTCGTCAACTTCCAGAGCAAATGCTGCTTCAGAAAATGGTTTGGCCATGACTTCAAACTTAAAACTACCGAGATCACCACCTTTGGGACCTGAAGGGCCGTCGGAATGTGTTTTAGCCATCTCTGCAAAATCCTTACCTTGGTTTAAAATCAAGCCACGGATTCTTTCCGCCTCCTTTTGGGCAGCTTGTTTAGAACGGGTGATCTTGGAATCGGCACGGTCGGCACCTTTGAAGGAAATTAAAATATGAGATGCAGACACCTCATCGGGCAGTTCGACAATTTCTTCATCCTTATTTTTAACAAAATCAGACCGATCCAGACGAATTTTGTCATAAATGTCATTTGAAATTACATAGTACCAACCGGCAAGATTTTGGTTAAGTTCTGTTGCCCGTTGCTTAGCCTTGGCAACTTTATCATTGTATTCCTTTTGCTTCCGGGCATTGGACGATTTAATGCGTGCGGTTTCAGCATCCTGCTTGGCATCATTCTCTGCTTTTTTTGCTGCCTTAGCCGTTTTTGCATTTTTATCGGAATTTACCGCTACTTTTGGTGTCGCACCAGTTGTTGAGGGAGGTGGCGGTGGGGTGATGCTGGGCGGGGGAGTAGGGGGAGTGAAGCTGGGAGGTGGGCCGGGTTTTGCAAGCGGGCCTTTTTCACCTTCAGGACCTTTAGCTCCTTCGGTGGAAGGGAGTTGTTCAAGTTCTGGTGGAGAAAGAAGGGACTCGTTGACCCGAGCATAAGCGTAAATGTAACGGCTGTCACCTGTGGAATTTTCCTCATCTTCAGGTCCCCGGTAAATTTCACCGAATCTCAAGACATATTCCACGCCGCTTTCCATCCCGACAAGTACCTCACCCTTGTTTGAAACCACTTTTGGTACGGTTTGTCCGGCTGCATTTTTGGCAGCAATAGTGTAAAAGCCTTTTTGTTGAAGCGATTGCACAACTGCCTGGTTGTTGGCATCCCTTAAATTGCTGAAGAATTCGCTTCCTTGCTCAAGGTTTTTAACCAAAATGTCGGGTTTTCTTTCCACATCGATGATCTCGAGATCGTCCAAAGCATCTTTCATGGCATCCAGCACCTCTTTATTCAACTCCTCATTATCCTTGAGGTTCGAACCGCTCAGGCTCCATTTCGAATCTGCGAAATTAAGAACAAACGGATTGTTTGAACGGTTGATTTGTCCCTGTGCCAGATTAACATCATAGTTGTCAAGCGTGACTTGGCGGATTTTCCATTTATCAAGATCAAGGAAGTCTTGTTCAACCCAGTCCACGAATTTAGAAGAAACATCTCTGGCATTACGTACTTCTACACGGAAAACTGCATTTTGTTCAGGCTTGCGTACAAAGTATGTGCTAGGTAACCCTTCCACCTCTTCTCCGATAATTAAGCTGGCGAGGTTAGAGCCAGAACTGTTCTTGAGGTGGATCAGTCTACCGATGCCTGATTCAGTAGGATCTGCTTTCGATGGATCAAGTACACCGAATCTTGCATGCTCGCCTGCTCCTTCACCAGCCTGATCGATAATTCTGAGGTCAAATAATATACTGGCTACATCCTTTAATTGATTATCTGCATTAGCTGGATAGTCTGCTTTTCCAGGGCGACGGATAAACCAGCCTTTTTCTGTCTGGGTAACCTCGATTGACTTCGTTTGAATGTCATCCTCATCCACTTCCACAATTTCGATTCCGGTAACTGCCCGTGGGTCAAAAGATGCAAACAGTGACTGTCCCATTACGTTGGGCTTGGCAGACGGGTCCCGTTTGGTGGGGGAGGTGAAAGTAGCAATTGCTACTGCAACAATTGCAGCAGCAAGAAAAGTAATCGTTTTCTTATTTTCGTTCATTTTTTAGTGATATCGAAAGTGTTGAAGGTTGGATGGCAGGCTATTTAAGAACGAACCCGGGAATCAACGGTTCCTTGAATTTCAGCCCCCCGTTTTTTATAGAAGACGAACAGTGCAATTAAGAGCAAAGGCAGAGGTGGGATAAAGACAGAAAGCCTTTGAATACTTCTTTGTTTTTCCCTGATTTCACGGTCGCGTTTTCTTTCTGCGTCCTTGATTTTTACATTGGTTGTCTGACGAAGTTCCCTTTCCCTCTTGGCGAGATTTTTTTGCAACTTTGCTGCCTCAGTCTGTAAGACTTGCATAAATTGAGCCTGGGTCATAGAGCCTTGGTTATTTTGAACATCGGCAAGAGCTTCGTTTAATTTACGGTTTTCATCCTGAAGAATTGCCTGAATGGAACTTTCTGCCTCTTGAATCGTTCGGGATGCAACGGTTCTTGCTTCTTCGATACTTTTCTCGAATTCTTCAAGCGTTCTGTGCAGTCTTCTACGGTTGCGGATATCAAGCAGGCTGTCTTCGCCTGATAAGTGATCAATCAAGTTGAGCGAAAGCGTTACATTATCAACATCCAGAGGAAAGTCTGATTCGGGGCCACGGCTACGGATATTGAAAAATGGATCTGCGAGCATATCCACATCTGCAACCAAAATTACATTGATTTGATTAGTGTTATTTCCATCAACCACTTCACCGGAGATTGAGGCTGCAATAATTTCCGGTGCACCAGATCCCGGATAAAGGGTACGATCCGGATTAAACCGTCGTGGCGTTCCAAAGACTCCACCAGTCCAAAAAGTTTCGAGGCTGGTTGTGCCTGAGAGGGAGCCGCCACGGGTTTTCAATAGAGGTTGGAAATGAAGGGAGCTAGATGAACGAGGATAAAGAGTGCCAGGGCAGGTAAAAAGGCAGTACTGTAGTTCCGAAGTGATCGGATCATTATGAAAGGAATTTGGCAAACCACCGACATATACAAATTCATCCGGAAAATTTTCTGAACGTGGGATCTTTGGGAATGGATTGTAAGGATCCCTGAGAATTCTTTCCTGCAAACCGCCCAGGCGTGTATCAAGGTCAGAGAGCAGGCGTTGTTCCACAAAGTTACGGATTGGATGGTTGCTGTCCATCTTTTCGAAAGCAGTCCGCAGGGTGGTAAGTTTCAAGCTGTTCCAATCATTTTGACTTAGAGAGGAGTTTGATTTTAAGCGGGCTTCATATTCTGATGCTTTTTTAATCAGGTTTTCTAGGTTACTGAAAAATACGCCTACTTCAGGAAACCGCCCACGGGCAGGTGCTAGGCTACGGCTAGCATTTTGTTTGAGACTTGCCAATTCGGTCTGAATTTTTTGAAGCCTCTCCATGGGGTCGAGGTTGAAATTTACCTGCAATAGATTCCACAATTTATTGAGGTCTCCTTTCTCCGGTGCACTGCCACCTTCCGGGCCACTGTTATTATTGCGGCGGGGTTCGTAAGTACCAGTTACGCTTCCCTGGATCAGGGGAAGGGGATCTTCGAAAATGGCAGTGGGTATACCGGACTTGATCGCAGCAACCAGGTCGTCCATTTTTTCGTTATCCAAAGTGCTTGGTTGAACTACTACCAATGCATCGTAATCCTCAGGAGAAATATCACCGCCAGTGACTTCCTGCACATTGTATTGCTTGTTTAATTCGTTAAAGAATTCCCACGCTGGGGTGCCACCACCGAGATTGAAACCCATAATTCCCATGCCAGCGGTTCCCAGCACAGGTGCATCGGTGGCAAAAACTCCAAGAGTCTTTTTCTTTTGCGAGCCGCTTACCGCATTTATGGTTCGGACAATTTCGTATTCAACGGGTAAACCTTTAAAAAGGAAGGGTATGGTCTGCTGTCCGTTGTCTCCTTTACAGACTACGCCCATGTACAGGTCTTTCTGCCAGGGCACCATGCGTCCGCCTTCCATTACAAAAAGGGGAGGGGTTACTCCATTTTGATTTTCCACTCCATATTTTTCAGCCGTAGCAGATGCATTGTCTTCTGGGGTGATAACATGAATCTTGACCGACACCAATTTAGTTTCGCGATCAATTTCTCTTAGAGCGGTGAGCAGATTGATACGAGTTTGCACATACTGCTCGGGCATGGATTCCGATGGGGATATAAATGCATCAATCTCCACAGAGCTTTGTAATTTTCCAAGCAGATCGATTGATCCTTCAGAGAGACTGCTAAGTTGTTCAGCGGTTGCGTCAATCCGCACCACATCATGATTTCTGAAATACTGGGTAAGGGCAAATGCGGTTATAACGGTTGCCACTACCCGAATTGCGAAGTGGGAGTATTTGGACTTTCCAAGAGGACTCCCCACCCAGTGCCTGCGGCCAATGAGAATGGAAGATAAGTAAAGCATTGCAACTGAAAGACCGACAAAAAAGATCATTCCAGAAGTGCTGATTATGCCTCGGCTAAAATCCAAGAAGTTAGTGGCTATCGCCCATTCTGAATCCGGTAGCAGGGCAAGCGGGGAGTTGAATGCGACTCCAAGAACGAAGGCAACGGTAAGATTTGCAGTAAGGAAAGAGGCTACCATACCAATGGCAATCATGCTAAGACCTACAAACCAATAACCAATGTAAGTTGATACCAATAATCCAAAATCTGGGTATCCTAATTGGCTAAGTACAAAATAATTGGCAAAGAGAGAAATAACCAAAGAAACCGAAAAAATTGCCACGGCTCCAAGATATTTTCCGATAACCACATCAAAATCGCTTCCTGGCAGAGTCAGTAAGAGTTCGTCAGTTCCCTGACGTCTCTCATCCGCCCATATACTCATAGTAATAGCCGGTATAAATCCGAGCAGAATATGGGGTAGGAAGCGGTTTAATTGATCAAGATTCGCAAGGTTAGAATCAAAAAATTCCTGAGGCCAAAATGCAGCTAACCCACTGGCAAGAAGGAAGGCACAAATGAATACATATCCACTGGGACTCCCAAAATATGCGGCGAGATTTCGTTTAAATACGGCGAGAACGGCTTTTGTGTTCATGAAAATTTCGTCGGGTTTTGATTATGCAGCTAAAGTTTGTTTATTGAACCAAGAATCGAGAGATGATTCACCCTTTAATGCGTCCGGGGTGCCTTCAAAAATAAGGCGACCATTATTAATGAGAATAATTCTGTCAGCTACTTCAGGAACCTCCTGGAGGATGTGAGTAGACAAAAGAATAGTTTTACCAAGACCCTTAATCGTTTTCCTTACTTCCAAAACTTGATTCGGATCAAGCCCGGCGGTGGGTTCATCCATGATCAGGACATCAGGTTCGTGCAAAAGAACATTGGCCATGCCGACGCGTTGTCTAAATCCGCGGGAGAGTTTTCCAATTGGCTTGTTAAGTACAGTCTGCAAAGCACACTGCTCAATTACCTCGGATATTCTGTCTTTCTTGGTTGATTCGTCCATGCTACGGGCATCTCCAAAGAAATTTAGCAGAGTGATCGGGGTCATTTCTTCGTAGAGAGGTCCATTTTCAGGTAAGTATCCAATTCGATTTGCAACCAACGAGCGATTGTTGGCGACTTCCATCCCGCATACCTTGGCAACACCTGCAGATGGGGCCAAATATCCGGTAAGCATTTTCATGGTTGTGCTCTTTCCAGCACCGTTCGGCCCAAGAAAGGCTACCACTTCACCTTTCCTGATGGAAAAGGTTAGGTCTTCCACGGCGATAAAATCGCCATAGTACTTACTTAGCCCATTGGCTTCGATCATATACTCTTCACTTGCTAATTCGCTCATAAATAAAAGAAATATTTTAGGATGTGTTTAAAAGGCAATAGATGAATGCACTTTGATATATGCGGTAACACACATTGATTTTGTGCAAAGTAAGAAAAAATTGCTTCTTGGACACGCTTTCAAGAAGAAAATCTTTACAAGCTTATAAGATGGTTGGTATATTTCAAATATTCCCCTCTAGGAATATGCCCTTTAAGCCCTTTACAATATCAGTTTCCTTGTCGATCACCTCATTGCTTGGGGGGCAGACCCTTGTGCATGATAATCTTTCAGATTTTTTGGATGCCTCTCTCTTTGCCGATGCCTTTCGGTTCGAAGAGATCGATGGTGCCGACATTGTGAATTTATCTCGTTTCCCAACCGCTACCCCATTATTTTTCCCCAAGGTTTTGTCACTGCATGATTGTATGGATACCTCTTCCTCTAGCTTCTACTCCCTTGAAGATCTGGCTCGGAATCCATCACTCGTCAAAATTCAGTCAAAGAAAAACAAAGCTTGGGTTTCACCCAACACAAGCCATCACGAAAAGTCCCGTAGCTATGCTCGTGACAGTAGGGTGTTTGACGCTTCTCAATTGCTGATTCCTTCGCAGCATCAAGCTTTAGCATCTGACGAACAATTGGAAAAGTTTCTCGCCCGTAATCAAAATAAACTGCCAGATGCCGAAACACAGAAGCGTATAATCGAAAATTTACTCAAAGATGAATATGCTGATCAGTCTATCGCCGGATTTCTCGGCCATGCAGTTCGAGAAAAGCTGGTTCCCCCTACGGTTAAGGGCCAAATTCTAAATCGAACTACCGCAATTAATGCAGAAAAAAGACAACCTTTAGATGAGAAGGCCGAGCCTGTAGGTGCGCCTCAAGAAGTTGTCGTAGCTTCCAAACCTTTAATGTCGCCTAGAGTAAATCCGCCAATGCCTAATGTGGCAGACCGTACAAAACTTAATTTGGTGGCTCACAAGCCGTTGAGAGATGGTACTCTTCAGCCTGCTCAAGCATCAGAGATTTATCTTACCACTCGGGACCTAAGGGCATTGTTAACTGACTTAACCAATGATCCTGCCGTTGCTGGAGAGGTTCGGTCCGTTGCTGAACTATGGGCTAAGGCGGAGAAGAATGTTTCCCGCAATCCCGAGATTGCACTTGGGGTAAAGTCCATCCTACTTTCCGCCAAGGTGGGACGTGCCCGTACTGATCCTTATGGTCAGGCATCGTTGGAAAACCTCTCCCCTGATGACAAATATTATGTGATTGGAATTGATAAAGATGTTGAGACCAATGTGGTTACCATTTGGTCAAAGGAAGTCGAAGTTGAGCCTGGGGAAAACTTAGTTGAGTTGACTTCCACAGATGTGATCTATCAGGAATAATTCTTCTTTGTTTCGGTCTTAATAATTAATTAGAGCAAGAATTGCTCGCCATGGTCGGGCATACCTCTAATGTCTTTCTTTCAATTCGAAGTTTCTATTAAAAGATATGCAAAACCAAGAAATCCTTCAACAAGCTGCCGACCAAGCCCGTGGCTTGGCAATCGATGCAATTCACGCCTGCAGTTCAGGGCATTTGGGTCTTCCCCTCGGAGCCGCCGAGGTTGGGGCCGTTCTGTTCGGCAAAGACTTAAAGGTCGATCCATCGGACGACCAATGGCTCAACCGCGACCGCTTTGTCCTCTCCGCCGGTCATGGCAGTATGTTCCTTTATGGGTGGTTACACCTTGCCGGGTATGACCTTCCTCTCGAAGAGGTAAAGAATTTCCGCCAACTTCACAGCAAAACACCTGGGCACCCCGAGTTTGGGGAAACCCCAGGAGTGGAGTGCACCACTGGACCTCTCGGCCAGGGCGTGGGCAATGCCGTGGGTATGGCGATCGCTTCCAAGATGGCCGCAGCTCACTTCAATACCTCCGAGCACGAAATTTTCAACCATCAGGTTATCGCCCTTGCCGGAGATGGTTGCTTGCAGGAAGGTGTCGCTGCAGAAGCTGCTTCCCTCGCTGGTCACTTAGCCCTCAATAATTTGACCATCCTTTACGATTCCAATGATGTTACCCTCGATGCCATGGCCGATGCCAGCCAAAGCGAGAGTGTGATCGACCGATTTGCCGCTTATGGATTTGCAGTTGAGCGGATCGAGGATGGACACGACTTAGCTTCAATCTCTGCTGCTCTTGAGCGTGCCCGTGCCAATACCGAAAAGCCCACTTTTATCGAAATTAAGACCATCATTGGTAAGGGTATTCCTGAAGTGGCAGGTACCTCTGCCGGACATGGTGAGGGTGGGGCGAAGTTTGCCGAAGCGGCCCGTCAGGGTCTTGGTCTGCCTGAGGAAACTTTCTATGTTTCGGATGAGGTGCGTGCCTTTTTTGCTGAGCGTAAGGAACAACTCGTTGCCCAGCGAGAGCAGTGGGATGAAATTTACGCTGCCTGGCGTTCTGCCAACCCAGAAAAAGCTGCCTTGCTTGATTCCGGAATTTCCCGCGATGTGCCAGTAGATCTCATAAACAGCGTGCAGGAGTTTCCTGCCGATGCCAAGGTGGCTACCCGTGCTGCCGGTAGTCAGGTAATCAATGATCTGGCCAAGGCGATGCCCCTGCTGATCAGTGGATCTGCCGATCTCCATGGTTCTACCAAGAATTACATCAAGGAGGTGGGAGACTTTACCAAGGACAATCACTCCGGGCGTAACCTGCTCTTCGGTATCCGCGAACATGCGATGGGTGCCATCGTCAACGGGATTGCCTACTACGGTATCTTCCGCCCATCCGGGGCCACCTTTGCGGTGTTTGCCGATTATATGCGCCCATCCGTCCGTCTCTCTGCTCTGATGGGCTTGCCAATCTTCCATATCTGGACGCACGATTCCGTGGCCGTGGGTGAGGATGGGCCTACACACCAGCCAGTGGAAACCACCAGTGGTTTGCGGGTCATTCCTAATTTGGATGTCATCCGCCCAGCCGATCCCGAGGAAACGGCTGGTGCTTTCGTGGCTGCTTTACAACGAACCGACGGACCAACTGGTCTTATCCTTACCCGTCAGAATGTACCGAATCTTTCCTCCATTTCCGTGAAGGACCGCCGCGAAGGGGTGCTCAAGGGGGGATACATTGCCCGTAAGGAAGAAGGTGAATTAGAACTGATCATTCTTGCCTCCGGTAGTGAGCTCAACCTCGCCTTACAGGCAGCGGAAAAACTTGGAAATACCGTGCGTGTGGTATCCTTTCCCTGTATGGAACGGTTCGACCGGCAGGACAATGGGTACCGCGAGTCCGTACTTCCACGCTCCTGCCGCAACCGTATGGCGGTGGAAGCCGGCGTATCCGACCTCTGGAGAAAGTATGTCGGGTTGGACGGCGTGGTTGTCGGGATCGACCGTTTCGGCATGTCTGCTCCTGGAGATATCGTGCTCGAGGAATTGGGCATGTCGGTGGACAATGTGGTCAAGCAGGCAGCTCTCGCCGGCTTGGGTGCATAAGCGAGCCGATCGATTTAGATTTTAAATCTGTTCTTTTTTCAGCAGAGCCTGTCCCATCTCGGGGCAGGCTTTGTTGCTTGATGGAGCTTTACTAATTCGCTCGGTTGCCTAAAAAGAATTGATCGAGCTTTCCCTGGCTCTGTCCGAGGGCAAAGATGGCATAGAGGCAGGCAAATAAATTACCTCCCACCAAAATCGCCACGGCCCAGAGCAGTTTGGCGAGGAGCAGATCTTCCCGGATCCATACCCAGCCAAGGAAGAGCAAGAAGCCCACATATACATCGACCAAAGATACGACCCCCCACGGGTTGTCCATCAGGGCGGCTCCATCTTCCCAGAAATCTCCCCAGCCAAACCCATAGATTAAGCCGGCAAGCATAACCAAAAAGAGCCCGGATAAATAGATCCGGGCTCTTAGGTGGTTCATTTTAAAAAACGAATGTGTTTAAGCCGTTGCGATGGCCAAGG
>Ga0181587_10002094_pt1 | contig 16660 bp, 17 predicted proteins | sample 071ome_27_FD_132463 | JGI IMG/M metagenome (GOLD analysis project Ga0181587, IMG submission 132463) | Coastal salt marsh microbial communities from the Groves Creek Marsh, Skidaway Island, Georgia - 071409AT metaG (megahit assembly) | ecosystem: Environmental > Aquatic > Marine > Intertidal...
CAATGGTATCTCCTGGCCCAACAATGTAGTCCGAAGAAACAGGAATATCGGTTGCTGGGGCATAGGTCGAAGGGACACCTGCAAATAGATTATATCCAAAGGGTCTGATTTCCTGATTATCCTCAATCTGATCTTCTATTGTGCCGCCTTGAGGGATATTTGTCATCGGGGTATTAGCGAAGTTAGAATTGGCCATGCCCCCAGATATTGAGCTGCTTAAAAAAGTTTGTTGAAGGCCTAATAAATCTTCTTGTTCTTCTGTCTCTTGTGCTCGTTCTTCAGGAGTCGATAACTGAAAAGTGATTCCCATCTGACGTAACTCACCAAACCTATCGAGTTCATCGAGGTTTATACCGAGATCGAAAAGTTCTTGGGCCTTGCGCATAATTCTGTCTCTGTCGGATTCTTCCGCTTGCATTTGTGAGGATTCCGATGAGTCGAGCATGAAATTGTCAGCGAATGGCATAAAGTTCTGGTTTAGCTGACCTGATTGCATCTGTCCTTGCTGGAAGGCGCCTTGATTGACACCTCCCCGAGGAGAAACTGTCTGGGGTTGCGAGACCGGCGCTTCAAAACCCGAACTGTTGCCTATTTGCAATTGGCTGATCAGGGCTTGGCGTTGTGCTGGGGGAAGCTGATTAAATTGGGCGAGTTGATCGGGTGTCAGGTTGCTTAATATATCTGCCTGTCCATAAGCGAGAGGTTGAAAAATAAACCCAGCTACCACAGCCGCTGATAACGACAAGAACTTTTTTAATAACTCTCTAAAGTTCAAATGAAACAGGGGAATAGACGCTATTTGCTGAAGATTTTTTTTCATGTTTCTGCTCTAAGATATTTAGCCTTAATAAAAGCCAATGATGTTTTTTCTTATTTTAATAACAAGGTCTAAGTGCTTATTTTTGTTACAATTAACAATAGCGGAATAATACATGATCAAGTGTAATCCTTCCACTACTAATACCATTAACACCATTGGTACAATGGCGTAGTGAGGCTATTAAAGCAATTTTACCTCATTTTTCAGCTCGTTAATTTCTCGTTTCAATTCTTCGTATTCATTTTGCTTTTTAGCTAGAAAGCGCAGGGTTACCTTCGCTTTCTCTTCTATCCCTTTTGGGGTCAAAAGGTAAACATAGGCTTTTTTACTGGGACTGCGGCTAAAGTTGGCTACTTTGACTGAGCCAATTTCAATTAAAGCACGCAAACAAAAGTTCACCTTGCCTAAACTTACCCCTAGAGCAGCAGCAATCTGACGCTGGCTCATTTCCGGATTTTCTTCCAGCAATTTAAGTAATTGATAGCGATTTTCATCGCTGAGGACTGACATATCAGGAATTTATTAAAAATTTAAATACGCTACCGCCCTACTCGGTCGAGCATAGCTGGTTAATAGACTCATCACGTGTTCATTCGGTGAACAATACTATCATTCACCGCTGAGTTATTAAAAAGATTTTTGAATATTTATAGGAATTGAGGGGCGGTTAAAGTTTAGATACTGCAGAGAGTGGGAGTTTTATCACCTGCTCACTACCCAGCATGGTTAACAGCAGATGTACTCGCTGATCACCATCCTGCTCTTTTACGATGGCCTCCCAGCCATTAAAACTGCCATCTATTATTTGGACCAGATCTCCGGGTTTATAGACTGACTGACTTTCACCTGTTTTATCTATAAGACCTTCAACGTTGGTCAATTGCTTTATTTGTTCAATAAGCTGCGTGGGTACCACTGTTGGCATATCTGAAAAACGCACCAATCCCACAACGCCTCGCGTAGAACGTATCTTGTGCCATTGGCTTGATACTTTATCCAGGCAGATAAAAAAATACCTGGGAAAAAGCGGCTCTACTACCTTGGCCTGTTTACCTTTACGTAACTTATAAGATTGCAACCGTGGTAAAAAGACTTCAAAGCCCTGATTTTCCAGATGCTCAAGTGCTCTGTATTCTTCTCGGGGTTTACTGTGGATTAAATACCAACTGGATGCCATTTGATCTGCTCTAAACTACTTTTAATCTAAGCCAAATTTATTGCGGTTTTGATGTGCTCATGGGAAAAACCCCTCTGCACCAAAAAGCGCTCACACTTCGCTCTTTCTTTAACATTACTGGTATTTATCACTGGAAAGCGTTTTTCTAAAGCCTGACGGCATAGCCCCTCCCAGTCATTTTCTTCACTATAAAGACATTCCCTGACTTCGCCAGAATCCAAGCCTTTACCATAGAGCTCTGACTCTATCTTTAAAGGCCCGAAGCCTTTATTTCGTCGAAAACGTACATAGGCATCCAGATAACGCTGATCTGATTGCAGGTTTTCATCCCTGAGTTTTTCCAGTGCAGGAAAAATATCTTCCTCTTGGAATCTGGCAGATAACTTTTGGACTAATTCTTTGAAGGAATGTTCCCGCCGCGCCAGCAAATCCATTGCGGCACGGCGAATAGCAAATTCAGGTTTTTCTGAGGTATCCATACTCACAAATTGCGAGCCTATTCTCCAGCGACAGCAACCTCGTCTGGTTCTTCGTCAACCTGCGCTGGTGAATCTTTTGGTTTGCCTGGCTTGGCAAGCAATAGCTCTCTGAGCGTCGTTTCAATTTCCTGAGCCACTTCAGGATTTTCTTCTAGATACTGGATGGCATTCTTTTTCCCCTGACCGATCTTTTCACCCTTGTAGGCATACCAGGCTCCGGATTTTTCCACCAAATCATGCTTAACGCCCATATCAATAATCTCACCCAGACGGGAAATCCCTTTGCCATAATAAATCTGGAATTCAACCTGTTTGAATGGCGGCGCCACTTTGTTTTTTACCACCTTGACACGGGTTTCATTACCAACGACTTCTTCGCCTTCCTTGATTGCGCCGATTCGGCGGATATCCAAGCGTACAGACGAATAAAATTTAAGCGCATTACCTCCAGTAGTCGTTTCAGGTGAGCCAAACATAACCCCAATCTTCATACGAATCTGGTTAATAAAAATCACCAGGGTATTTGAGTTCTTAATGTTTCCCGTCATTTTACGCAATGCTTGTGACATCAGACGGGCCTGCAAGCCCATATGACTGTCACCCATATCGCCTTCGATCTCAGCGCGAGGCGTTAGAGCGGCAACAGAATCCACCACCACAACATCAACGGCTCCGGAACGCACTATCATATCGCAGATTTCCAGTGCCTGTTCACCGGTATCCGGCTGGCTCACCAATAAATCATCAACATTGACACCGAGATTGCCTGCATAGATAGGATCCAGCGCATGTTCCGCATCTATAAATGCACAGGTACCCCCTGCCTTTTGCGCCTCGGCAATAACCTGTAAAGTCAGCGTTGTTTTACCGGAGGATTCAGGTCCATAAATTTCAACGACACGCCCTTTGGGTAGTCCACCGATTCCCAGTGCTACATCCAGACCTAAAGAGCCAGTTGATATGGCAGGAATGGCTACACGCTCTGAATCACCCATGCGCATCATCGAACCTTTGCCGAACTGCTTTTCTATTTGTGCTAAGGCCGCACTAAGCGCTTTTTCTCTGTTGTTATCCTGCTCTGCCATTGATTTACCTGCGTTAGATATTGATTTATATGAAATTTCTATAATTAAACTAGGGTCTATCCGGTAAAATTTGTAGCTTTATTTCGACTGAAATATAAAAAAGATTTACGCGGTAAACTGGCAATAATTAAAGCAGATAAACTGTCCTTATTCAAAAGAGATTTTTTGTATGATCAGAATGAATCACGTAGAATCTATCGCCTCGTTTTTTGACTTTTCAGCTTTATAAAACTCAGCAGGCCACCTTGAATAACCCAGCTTCAGCACACACTCCCATGATGCAGCAATACCTGAAAGTAAAGGCCGAGCATCAGGATGAATTGCTGTTCTACCGCATGGGTGATTTCTATGAACTGTTCTACAGTGACGCTGAAAAAGCAGCAAAACTGCTTGATATAACTTTAACAGCACGTGGCAAATCCGGTGGCAATCCTATCCCCATGTGTGGTGTCCCCTATCACGCTGCAGACCGTTATCTGGCAAAGCTGGTCGAGCACGGTGTTTCCGTCGCCATTTGCGAACAGATCGGCGATCCGGCAACCAGCAAAGGCCCTGTTGAACGTAAAGTCGTCAAACTGATCACGCCCGGCACCTTGAGTGATGAAGCGCTACTTAAGGAGACTCAGGACAGACTGCTCTCGGCGCTTTATTTTGATGGCAATAAATATGGTCTGGCTTCGCTGGATTTAAGTGCTGGTCACTTTTCAATACTAGAGGCTGAAGATGAAAACACTTTGATAAACGAGCTGGAACGCATCAACCCGGCAGAGTTATTAATCAGCGAAAGCAGTCATTGGATCCAGACTATTGCTACCAGAACCGGTATACGTAAGCGACCTGACTGGGATTTTGATCTGGACAGCGCCATACGCTCACTCAAACAACAGTTTCAAACAGATACTCTCAACGGCTTTGGTTGTCAGGGTTTAACGAGCGCCTTGTCAGCAGCAGGTTGCCTGTTGCACTATGCCAAAGAAACGCAGTTTTCCGAGCTACCGCATTGCCAGGGTCTGCGGGTAGAACAAAATAACGACAGTCTCATTCTGGACAGTATCAGCCGCCGCAATCTGGAAATTGACAGTAATCTCAATGGCGGCAAGGAAAATACGCTGAGCGCTGTATTGGATCACTGTTCTACCAGTATGGGGTCACGCCTGCTCAAGCGCTGGCTGCACCGCCCTATTCGTGACATCCAGCAATTGCAGTTACGTCAGCAAGCCATCAGCAGTCTGATCAATAACTATCATTACGAAAGTATTCAAGCGTTACTGGCGCAGGTGGGCGATCTGGAACGTATTGTCGCCCGAATTGGATTACGCTCTGCCCGCCCCCGTGACCTGGTCAAAATGCGTGAAGCCTTTACCCTGCTTCCTGAGTTACAGGCTATTTTAAAAAGCATTGATTCACCTCAGCTGCAGACCCTGTCTCACGGTATTAGTGAGCAACCGGAATTACTTAAAGAGCTGGAGTCGGCCATTGAAGAAAATCCACCAGTAGTCATCCGCGAAGGTGGCGTTATTGCCCCCGGTTACGACAGTGAACTGGATGAATTAAGAAACCTGAGCAGCACAGCAGGTGACTTCCTGACAAAACTCGAACAGGAAGAAAAATCCCGCACGGGTATCAGTACGCTCAAAGTGGGCTACAACCGTGTGCACGGCTACTACATTGAAATCAGCCGCTTACAATCTGAACAGGCACCGGCTGAGTATATACGGCGCCAGACCCTGAAAAATGCCGAGCGCTTTATTACGCCACAACTAAAGGAGTTCGAAGACAAGGTACTCAGTGCTAAAAGTAAATCGCTGGCAAGAGAGAAACAATTATACGAAGAATTGCTGGATAAACTGGCTCTCCAGCTCAAAGCCCTGCAGGAAAATGCCTACTGCCTGGCTGAACTGGACGTATTGACTAATTTTGCTGAACGCGCGCAAAGCCTGAACTTAAACTGCCCTGAATTGAGTGCCGAAGCAGGTATTCATATCAAGCAAGGTCGGCACCCTGTTGTCGAACAGGTCATGGATGAAGCTTTTGTTGCCAATGACCTAACACTAAGCCCGGACACTAAAATGTTGATCATCACAGGCCCTAATATGGGCGGTAAATCAACTTATATGCGTCAGACTGCGATCATCGTTTTACTCGCCTATACCGGATGTTTTGTGCCGGCTGAGCATGCCATCATTGGTCCTGTTGATCGTATTTTTACCCGTATCGGTTCTTCTGATGACCTCGCGGGCGGGCGTTCAACCTTCATGGTGGAAATGACGGAAACGGCAAACATTCTGAATAATGCAACAGCATCAAGCCTGGTCTTGATGGATGAAATAGGACGCGGCACCAGCACCTTTGATGGTTTATCGCTGGCCTGGGCCTGCGCTGTCAATATCGTCACAAAAATAAAAGCCTTAACCTTATTCGCGACCCATTATTTTGAATTAACAGCTTTGGCCGATCAGTTCCCTGCCATCAGAAATGTACATTTAAATGCTACTGAACATGATAACGGTATCGTTTTCTTGCATAGCGTTGAAGATGGACCAGCCAATCAAAGTTATGGCCTGCAGGTTGCCCAACTGGCTGGTATCCCCGGGACAGTCGTCCAACAAGCCAAATCGAAATTAAAACAGCTGGAGAATGATGAATTTAAAAATACGGCTTCATCCTCTACCCAGCCCGACCTGTTTCCCAAGACAGCGCCACATCCTGCCATTGATAAGCTTCTGGAAATTGATCCTGACGAGATGACCCCAAAACAGGCGCAGGACTTTATCTATCAGCTTAATAAACTAGTGCGGGATAGCTAATTCTTGCTAAAATACGCGGCTTGAAAGGTATTAAGGAGACTCAAGATGACCTTTGTTGTTGGTGAAAATTGTATCCGTTGTAAACATACTGATTGTGTAGAAGTATGCCCCGTAGATTGTTTCTATGAAGGGCCTAACATGTTGGTCATCAATCCCGACGAATGTATCGACTGTGCCCTGTGCGAACCTGAGTGCCCTGTCGATGCCATTTATGCTGAAGACGAATTACCCGAAGATCAGGCCGATTTTTTGGAAATTAATGCTGAACTCAGCGAACAATGGCCAAATATTACTGAAATGAAAGATGCTTTACCGGATGCGGAAGAATGGGCCGATAAGTCGGACAAGAAACAGTATCTGGAGCGATAATTCAGCTGACTTTCAATTAGCATTTAGTAACTGTCATTTATCCTTATTTATCGCCCAGTAAGTAGTCAATACTTAAACCTTCTTGTTCCAGATAATGGCGCAAACGCAATAAGGCTTCAATTTGAATTTGCCTGACCCTCTCCCGGGTCAGGCCAACTTCTTCACCCACTTGATCCAAAGTACTGGATTCATAGCCATAGAGACCAAAGCGGCGAGCCACTATTTCTGCTTCTCTGGCAGAAAGTCGTTCAACCCATTTCTCCAGTCTTTTGCGTAAATCTTCCTTTTCCAGTATTTTTTCAGGGCTTGCATTCGCATCATCCGGAAAAACATCCAGTAAACTGGTGTCAGTATCGTTAGCCAAAGGGACATCTGCTGAACAAACCTCTATTTCTCTTCTTCTTAATTTAACTACCTGTTTAACTGGTAATTGCATGCGATCTGCCAGTTCATCATCACTTGGGCTTCTGCCCAGTTCTTCAGCAAGCTGACGCATGGCTCGAGCGCAGCTATTCATCTCCTTGATCACATGGATTGGCATCCGGATAGTCTTGCCATTATTCATAATGGCCCGATCAATGCTCTGCTTAATCCACCAGGTGGCATAGGTTGAAAAGCGAAAGCCCAGTTCAGGGTCAAATTTTTCGACCGCGCGCATCAGGCCCAGGTTTCCTTCTTCAATCAGATCCAAAAGCGGCAACCCCCTGTTCAATGAGCGTTTAGCGAGCGTGACTACTAAACGCAAATTGGACTCAATCATCTGCTTTCTTGAATTATCATTCCCCTTTACAATTTCTCTCGCCAGCCTTATCTCCTCATTAGCCGACAACAAGGGCGTATGCCCTATCTCATTAAGGTATATAGTGGTTGGATCCAGCTCAGCATGACTCTGTTTTCACTGTAACCAGATGCTTTACTGGACTTACCCACGAATTGATTTGCTTTTGATTTACTAGCTGCTTTTGACTTTCTTGAGGGCTGTTTTAAAGAGCTGACTTTCTGAAGCAGATAAGTCTTTTGCAGGCTTTTTTTATTTTTTGAAGAGAGTGACGGAGTGTCTTCTATTTTGTCCATTCCTAGACTCCTTTTCCAATTCACCAATCCCAATCTACTCAAGAGCCTACACTTTCACCCTTCAAGCATGCCTCGTACTAGCACACTTTAGTATAGTACGATTTCAATCCGTCGCTAATTTTTTTGTTTGATTTGGAATAATTTTATTAAAACCTAACGTGGCGGCAAATAAGCTTGCGGATCAACGGGGCTGCCTGCCAACCTTATTTCGAAATGGAGCATGTTTCTGTCTATACCTGTGGAGCCTAAATTGGCTATCTGCTGACCTCTGCTGACCCTGTCTCCCTCATTAACATTAATTGAACTGTTATGCGCATAAGCACTTAAAAACTGATCATTATGCTTGATGATAACCAGCTCGCCATAACGCAAAAGACCACTCCCCGCATAAACCACTTCACCGGACTCTGCCGCCAACACTGGGTCACCACTGTTACCTGCGATATCGATGCCTTTATTTTCATTATTATTACTTGAAAATGTGCCAACTATATTGCCTTGAGCCGGCCAGACCCAGCGTAACAGGCTGCTGTTTGTTTCTACTGGTCGAGTCTGGGCATTTCCTGTCGCATTTCTGCTTATGGTTTGTGTCTGGGTTTGACGTGTATTTGTGGCAGAACTGATAGCTGGCATATTTTTAAGATCCAGGCTCAATTCCTGTCCTGGGAAAATAGTATAGGGTTCCCGGATATTGTTGGCCAAAGCCAGCGCCTGATAATCGAGATCATACATCCAGGCAATTGCGTAGAGGCTTTCACCTTCATTTACCCGGTGAATGGGTCCATTCCCCAAAATCACCGTTGTACGTTGTGAAGCAATATCCTCTTCGCCAAGTTCAACAACAGGCGCACGATAACTCCCGCTTGAACAAGCTGCCAGCACTGCTGTAAAAAGTGCTATCAAAATGATTTTGAAGCTTGCCGAATATTTCATCACGAATATAAATCACCCATCAAAACTAAAACGAGTCTATCAAAACCGCTATTCAATCGGCTGTGCTTGCTTTTCGAGAAAATATACCAACAAAAATCCAAGCAAAACAAGCAGGATAAATACAATAAAAAATGAGAATGAAAAACTGTCAGTATTCAGTTCCTCCGGCCACATGGAGTAGAGTGATCCAATTAGCACACCTAATAGAAAAATAAGTGTCTGGTCTCGCCAGTGCTTTAATAAATAAGCCAGTAATTTGGAGAAGCCAATCAACCCAATTACACAGCCGGCTATAAAAGGTAGCAGGATAAGCAGGTCAATATTCCTGACAGCATTCAAAACATGTTCATATGCACCTAACAACAACAAAATAAATGCACCTGAAATGCCAGGTAAAATCATGGCGCAAATAGCAATTGCGCCACTAAAAAAAATAAACAATAAATTTACCTGAGTTTCATTCTGGGGAATAAAGTTCAAAAGCACCGCCAGTAATATTCCGGCGAAAAAAACTAAAGTCCTTTGGAAATTCCAATGCGTAATCTGCTTTTTAATGTATAAACTGGAGGCCAGAATCAACCCAATAAAAAATGACATGACATGGGCTTCATAATTATCCAGCAAATAACTGACAAAATTAGCAAATAATATAGCGCTGCTAATGATCCCTGCAAAAAGGGTCAGTAAAAAATTACCGTTGATTGCTTGCCATCCCGCTTTAGGTCCATTTGCATAAAGAATCTTCAATGCATTTACATTGCATGCCTGGATGGAAAATATAAGTTCTTCATAAATATTAGTAATGAAAGCAATTGTGCCTCCGGACACCCCGGGAACGGTATCTGCAGCTCCCATCGCCATGCCTTTCAAATACAGCAATAACCGCTTTTTATTAAAAAACTTATTATCTGTCGTCACTTAACGCTTCACCCCTTCCAGCAAGGGAACAAATATCACAGGCTCAACGCTCTCCACTTCTACTTTGCCCTTAGTCTTTCTGCACACCTGCAATTCCTGCTTTCGTGCATCCCCGACAGGAATAACAATCACGCCTTCTTCCGCCACCTGTTCAATTAAAGCTTTTGGAATTTCGGTCGCGGCCGCCGTCGTAATAATGGCATCGAAAGGCGCGTGTTGCGGCCAGCCATAACGTCCATCCGCACATTTTAACTGAATATTATTAATGCCAAGCTGGGCAAGCCGCTCTTTGGTTTTTTGCAGCAGAGGACTGATGCGTTCAATGCTGTACACTCGCTTGACCAGTTGCGCCAGGATGGTTGTCTGGTAACCGCAACCAGTGCCGAGCTCAAGCACACTTGCCCTATCTTCTTTATTATTTTTAGCCAAGGCGCTGATAACGATCTCAGTCATTCTCGCGACAATATAAGGTTGCGAAATCGTTTGATCAAAACCTATCGGCAGTGAGACATCTTCATAGGCCCGGTGAGCAAGGGCTTCTTCTATAAAAAGGTGACGAGGTGTTGTTCGTATGGCTTCGAGTACAGCTACCTGCTGAATACCCTGTTCTATGAGGCGTTGCACCAGACGCTCCCTGGTACGAAGCGAAGTCATGCCAATGCCTTCTTGCCTGATACTGCTATTCATATAAGTCTCTCATACCTTTTAGCTAAATTCCGATGGCCTTAGCTTGACCAGCTCACGCAAAAAAGAAGTTGCATAAGCGCCTTTAGCCAGACTGAACTCCAGCACAACTGTATTTTCGTCTTCTATTTTGTAGCTAAGATTTTCCGGCATGCTGCGCAAGGCTCTTCTGGCCTGTTTTAATCCAGCATCTTCCAGACCCTGTCTCATTTCATGTTCACTGGATAGCACTTCCTTTTCCAGCAAAGCACATAAACCCTCGGATAGTAATTCTCCTCCCCCCCACAATGGACCACTGGGATGAATATCTTTTTTGGCAAGCCTATCGTTTAAAATCTGGTCCCAAGCTGCCGGTTTAAAACTTGCCGAGCTACCAGCTAGACACATAAGATCACCAGCTATATAGCTATTCCATGTTTTGTCTTCAACTCTTTGAGACAAAACCTTGTTAAACAAATAAGCCCGTGCTGCAGAAAGATAAATACTGCGTTGATAACGGTCTTTAACTTTCAGTTTTCCAGAAAAAAGCTGCAAGGCTTTATCAACATTATCGCCATTAGCCCCAAAGCGTTGTTCCCCAAAGTAATTAGGCACCCCTTCCAAACTTACTTTCTGCAAGCATTGAATCAGGCTCTCGGCGCTGTCACTTAAATTACGCAGACGTATAAAAAACTGATTACTGCCATGACTGCCACGCTGTAATTTTCGTTTATTTCTTTGTATATGTTTTATCTGAATGTGCTCAGAATTTAATTGCCCTACATCACCCGCTTCTTTATTCCCCAGCTTCACACTAAACCATTGCTGAGTAATCGCCTGCTTATCTTTCATACCGGAAAAAGAAACATCCCTGCCTGGCAATCTAAAATATTGCATAAGACGCTTTTGTACGATCTGCGTTGTAAGACCATCTTTTTCTACCAATAAAAAAAGATGCTCACCTTCCCCGTCAGGGTCAAAATTTAATACTTCCCTGACCTGAAAATCTGCGTTATGCACTTTATAGCTGGCAGTTAATGTTGGTTCGGAATAAGCATAAGCTAGCGCCTGCATATGCTTTTAGTTGTTCTGCTCTATCAATACAACGGCCTGCACAGCAATCCCTTCTCCACGACCTGTAAATCCAAGACCTTCACTGGTTGTTGCTTTGATACTGAATTTATCCAATGGCAACTGCAAGGTATCCGCCAGGGACTGTCGCATAGACTGCTGATAAGGTGCCAACTTTGGTTTTTCAGCGATAACAGTGATATCAGCATTAAGCAGGTGCCAGTTTTGCTGCTTTAAAAGCTCATAACAGTGCTGTAATAACAATAAACTGCTGACATCTTTATACATCGGATCAGTATCGGGGAAGTGCTGCCCTATATCTCCCAGAGCCAAAGCACCCAGCAAAGCATCACACAAAGCGTGACTTAAAACATCACCATCTGAATGCGCTACAAGTTTGTGCGTATGCGGTATTTCTACTCCGGCCAGACTAATATTGACAGCTTCCTGAGACTCAGAAGAAAAACGGTGCACATCAAATCCACTGCCAATTCTAAGCATCAACTTTACCTGCTTGTTCCAATAAAAATTCAGCTAAAGCCAAATCTTCCGAAGACGTTATTTTTATATTATCCCTGTGACCTTCAACCAACTTAACCGGCAACCCCAATGCTTCAATAGCTGCCGCCTCATCGGTAGCAATCTGGTTGGACGCTTTTACGCTGTTTAAGGCATCCAGTAGTAATTTAAAACGGAACAGTTGCGGTGTAGCTGCCAGCCAGTAGTCATTTCTATCCAAGGTAGACTTTACCCTAAGTGAGTTATCAGCCTGTTTTAAGGTATCTCTTACTCTGGATGCCAGTATGCCTCCTACCGGATTATCCTCCAGTTCATTAATAAGCTTATGAATATCTTCTGCTTTCACACAGGGTCTTGCAGCATCATGCACCAGAATCCAATCATCATCAGAGGCCAGAGTTTTCAGAAAATTCAAGCCATTGCTGACAGAATGCTGCCGTTCTTCGCCACCTTCCACTTGCAATACATCGGGAAAATCAGCTGACATCTTTTTAGAAAAATAGTTATCGTCCGGATGCAGTACCAGGACAATTTTTTCCAGAAAGTCCAGGCTGGTCAGAACTTCAAGAGTCCAGGCAAGCACTTCCTTGCCGTGCAATTTGATATATTGCTTTGGTATGGCCGCTGCCATACGCGTGCCAATTCCCGCTGCCGGTATGAGCGCCCAGTATCTGTGCTTCTGTTGACTTGATTGGATTGAGGAATCTGGCAATTTATTCTCTGCATGTATTTTTAAGATTTAACGGAATTGCACTGCCTGTTAAGACTAGTCAGCACTTGAGCTTCCCGCCGCGCTTTCTGCTGTTCTTTCTGCTGTTGTTCTTTCAACCGGTTGTTCTTGTTCAATAATCAGAAAGAATGTCTCGTCTTCTTCTATCAGACCCAATTCATTACGTGCATGCTCTTCAATGGCATCCATGCCGGTCTGCAATTCTTCTACTTCATTGACCAGAATGGTATTGCGTTCTTCAAGCTCCGCATTTTCGGTTTCCTGCACGCTTACCTGTTGCTCCAGGCGGGCAATATCAGCAAAACTGCCTGCTCCTATCCACAGACGGTATTGCAGAGCAATAAAAATTACTATTAATACAGCTATCAATATTTTCAAGCTGTCCCCTTACTTGTTACAGCTGTCACCAGCTCTCATCAGGCCTTTGCAAACTCCTTAATGCCCCGATAACTGGCTGCCCCAGCAAGTTCCTCTTCAATCACTAATAAACGATTATATTTTGCCACCCTGTCGGATCGGCATAGTGAACCGGTTTTAATTTGACCCGCCGAAGTGGCTACTGCCAGATCCGCAATTGTCGTATCTTCCGTTTCGCCTGAGCGATGCGAAATAACTGCGGTATAACCAGCCTGCTTTGCCATGTTGATGGCTGCCAGCGTCTCCGACAAGGTGCCAATCTGGTTAAACTTGATCAGAATCGAATTGGCCACGTTGGTCTCGATGCCCTGTTCAAGAATTCTGGTATTGGTAACGAAAAGGTCATCTCCCACCAGCTGAATTTTTTCGCCCAGCTTACTGGTTAAAATGCGCCAGCCATCCCAGTCACTTTCATCCAGGCCATCTTCAATTGAAAGAATTGGATACTGCTGGCAAAGCTCAGCAAGATAGTCCACAAAGGCTTCACTGCTGTATGACTTACCTTCACCTTTCAACTCGTATTGACCATTCCTGTAAAATTCAGATGCCGCGCAATCCAAAGCCATACAAATTTCTTTGCCTGCTTTAAAACCCGCTTTTTCAATGGCTGTCAAAATGGCTTCCAGCGCTGCGGCATTAGAGGGCAAATTGGGCGCAAAGCCACCTTCATCGCCAACAGCTGTATTCAAGCCCTGTGCACTTAATACGGAACGTAAGGCATGAAATACTTCAGCACCGTAACGCAAGGCTTCAGAAAAAGTCGGCGCGCCAACCGGCTGAATCATAAATTCCTGAATATCGACATTGTTGTCGGCATGTTCTCCGCCATTGATGATGTTCATCATGGGTACCGGCATGGTAAACGCTGCATTTCCACCATCCAGTTCAGCGATATGAGCATATAAGCTCTGCTGTTTTGCCGATGCTGCGGCTCTGGCTGCTGCCAGTGAAACAGCCAGAATGGCATTGGCACCCAGTTTGGCTTTGTTCTCAGTCCCGTCCAGATCAATCATGGCCTGGTCAAGCGTGTTCTGTGCCAGTGCATCACTACCCAGTAGAAGATTTTTAATATCTTCATTCACGGCTTTAACCGCTTTTAATACGCCTTTACCCCCATAACGGGCTGGGTCTTTATCTCGCAGTTCAAGTGCTTCCCTGGAACCTGTAGATGCTCCCGATGGTGCACAGGCAGTACCTGTATGGCCGGACTCCAGAATCACATCAGCCTGTACTGTGGGATCACCACGTGAATCCAGAACTTCTCTGGCTTTAATGTCTTTAATGATTGTCACTAGCTTACTCTTCCCCTTTTATGTGTAATTCAATGTACTGAAAGTTATTTATTTATGCCGTATTAATTTAGGCGGTATCAATCGGCTCTTGAGATTTAATTAATTCATCGAGTGCTTTTATTTGTTGTAAAAATGCTTCTAACTTATCAAGCGGCAATGCGCACGGCCCATCACACAGTGCTTTATCCGGATTTGGATGCGCTTCCAGAAACAAACCTGCAATACCTTGCGCAATCCCTGATTTGGCCAGCGCAGTCACATCTTTGCGGCGACCATCAGCACTGTCTGTGCGGGCTCCTGGCATTTGCAGCGCATGCGTCACATCAAATAAGACCGGATAGGAAAAGCTTTTTAAAAGGGGAAATCCCAGCATATCAACCACCAGATTGTTATAGCCAAAACTGCTGCCTCTCTCACACAGCATCAGCTTTTCATTTCCGGCCTCCAGAAACTTGTTGATAATATGCTGCATTTCCGCGGGCGCCAGAAACTGTGCTTTTTTAATATTGATATAAGCCCGGGTCTTCGCCATCGCCACAACCAGGTCAGTCTGGCGCGATAAAAAGGCCGGCAACTGGATAATATCAACGACTTCTGCAACGGGTGCTGCCTGCTCAGGTTCATGCACATCAGTTAATAGTGGAACCTTATATTGCTCTTTGACCGCAGCGAGCATCTTCAAGCCCGCATCAAGCCCCGGGCCACGATAAGAATCTTTTGAGGACCGGTTTGCCTTATCAAAAGAAGCCTTGAAAATGTAAGGAATATTCAGCGACTTACAAACTTCAGAAAAAGCTGCAGCTGTTTCCAGCGCCAAAGCCTCGGATTCCAGCACATTTAAACCACCAACCAGAACCATTGGTGCATCATTGGAAATCGTAATTTCGCCTAACTGTAGTGCTTTTTGCATATGGTCTATACCGTTTAAACAGTAAAACTATGTTTGTTTGCTTTTTTCTAAAGCTGCCTTGATAAACCCCGTAAAGAGCGGATGACCATCTCTGGGTGATGAAGTAAATTCCGGATGAAACTGGCATCCCAGGAACCAGGGGTGCTCTGGCAGTTCCATAATTTCCATTAAATTATTGTCCATCGATTTACCGGAAACTTTCAGCCCTTTGGCGTCAAGCGCTTCTACATAATTATTATTGACTTCATAACGATGGCGATGTCTTTCTATAATGACATCCTGTTGATAACAGGATCTGGCTAAAGAGCCTTCCTGTAAACGACACTCCTGTCCTCCCAGACGCATGGTGCCACCCAAATCTGAATTCTCATCCCGGATTTCAGTATCGCCCGTAGACGTTGTCCATTCTGTAATCAAACCTATCACCGGATCAGCACAATCTTTATTAAATTCTGTACTGTGAGCATCCTTTAAGCCCAGCACATTCCTGGCAAATTCAATCACTGCAATATGCAAACCCAGGCATATCCCCAGATAAGGGATTTTATTTTCCCGCGCATACTGAACAGTCTTTATCATGCCTTCAATACCACGCTCTCCAAAACCGCCCGGCACAACGATCGCGTCTACACTATTAAGAACATCGGTGCCTTCTTTTTCAATCGTCTCAGCATCAATATAACGGGTCTTGATTTCTGTTGAAGTATGAATCCCTGCATGCTTTATTGCTTCAATTAATGATTTATAAGCATCAAGCAGATCCATATATTTGCCAACCATGGCAATGACCACTTCTTTCTTTGTTGATTCGACCAGCTTGACCACTTCCTGCCACTCTGACAAATCAGCAGGTGGGCATTCAAGATTAAAACGTTCAACAACAAACTCATCAAGCCCGGTCGCATGCAGCAACAAAGGCGCCGAGTAGATAGTGGCGGCATCTCTTAAGGAAACGACCGCTCGTGATTCAACATTGGTAAACAAGGCAATTTTTTTAAGTGCCGACTCGGGAATTTCATGCTCGGACCGACAAACCAGCACATCCGGCTGAATACCAATTGAGCGTAAATCACGCACTGAATGCTGGGTTGGTTTGGTCTTGGTCTCGCCGGCAGTCTGAATATAGGGAACCAGGGTTAAATGCAGAAACAATGCCCGCGAGGAACCCAGTTCTACCTTCATCTGGCGAATGGCTTCAAGAAAAGGTTGAGACTCAATATCCCCGACAGTACCACCAATTTCTACCAGGGCGATATCAGCATCGCCAGCGCCCTCTTCTATTCGGCGCTTTATCTCATCGGTGATGTGTGGAATAACCTGAATAGTTGCACCCAGATAATCACCGCGGCGCTCCTTTTTAATGACATCTTCGTAAACGCGACCCGCAGTGAAATTA
>Ga0181587_10002105_pt1 | contig 16606 bp, 22 predicted proteins | sample 071ome_27_FD_132463 | JGI IMG/M metagenome (GOLD analysis project Ga0181587, IMG submission 132463) | Coastal salt marsh microbial communities from the Groves Creek Marsh, Skidaway Island, Georgia - 071409AT metaG (megahit assembly) | ecosystem: Environmental > Aquatic > Marine > Intertidal...
ATATGCAGCAAACTGAGAGAATCCTTGCCACCAGACAAACCCAATAAAATACGATCATGTGGTTTGATCATTCGAAAGTCTGCAATTGCTTTGCCGGCGAGATGGTAGAGTGCTTTGGGCGCCTGTTCATAGGCATACCGTGGCGTGGATGATTGATTATTGGAAATTCTATCTGTCATGATATTGTGTGCGAAATAAGGTCTGAATAAAAAGAGAATGTTATCACTTTATCCTGAAATAGCGCCCTATAATGAGGCTTATCTGAGTGTGTCTGATCAACATAGATTATGGTACGGCGAATATGGCAATCCGAATGGACTGCCCGCCGTATTTCTGCACGGAGGCCCGGGATCGGGCTGTGAAGCCTATCATCCGCGTTTTTTTGACCCAGAGCGTTATCGTATTGTCTTGTTAGACCAACGTGGTGCAGGACGTTCGAGGCCGCATGCTTGTCTTAAAGACAATACTACGCAAGATTTGATTGATGATCTCGAGACACTGCGCACGCACTTGAAGATTGAGCAATGGGTGGTTTTTGGTGGTTCATGGGGGTCGACACTGGGGCTGGCCTATACGCAAGCTCATGCACAACGTGTTTTAGGATTGATATTGCGCGGTGTTTTTCTGTGTCGTGATGAGGACATTAAATGGTTTTATCAGCAGGGTGCAAGCGAAATTTTTCCAGATTATTGGCAAGCCTATGAAGCGGTGATTCCAGAGAGTGAACGCGGTGATATGGTCGCTGCTTACTATCAACGCTTAACCTCTGACGACACAGAAATCCAACTCAAAGCGGCACAGGAGTGGTCAATTTGGGAGGGGAATACTTCCACATTAATACCGAAAGCTGAGGTGAGAGCACATTTTGGTGATCCACAGATAGCACTTAGCTTGGCTCGTATTGAATGCCATTACTTTATGAATAACAGTTATTTGAGCCCTAACCAGCTCATAGAAAATGCTGCGAAACTGGCTAGTGTTCCTGGTTACATAGTGCATGGTCGCTATGACGTGGTATGCCCCATCGATCAAGCCTATGCATTACATCAGGTTTGGCCGCAGGCAAAGTTTACTATTGCGCCGACCAGTGGTCATTCCGCAACGGAGGTGGAAATAGTGGATGCCTTGGTGCAAGCCACCAACGAACTTGCTGATCGTTATACATGATCGCATTACTGCAAAGGGTGAGTGCAGCGCAGGTGGAAATTGATCAGCGCTGTGTGGCAAAAATTGAGCAAGGAATATTGGCATTAGTGGCGGTACAAGCACATGACACGCCAGTAGAGATTGAACGCTGTTGTGAGCGCATATTGAATTATCGAATCTTTGAAGATGAAAAGGGAAAGATGAATATGAGCCTGCATGATATGCAAGCAGGGTTATTATTGGTGCCTCAATTTACCTTGTTAGCCAATACTAATAAGGGAAATAGACCGAGTTTTAGCCATAATGTATGCGCAGAAACTGGGCAACAATATTTTCAACACTTAATTGACTATGCACAAAAACATCATCCATATGTGCAGCAAGGTCATTTTGGCGCAGATATGCAGGTTTCATTGACAAATGATGGTCCCGCGACGTTCTGGTTAGAGGTATAATAAACCTCTCTTAAGAATGATTTTTTGGATGAACATACAGTTATGACAGCACGTACGTCAAAGATAGAGCGAAATACTCTAGAAACCCAAATCACAGTCGAGTTAAATCTGGATGGTTCGGGCCAGGGTCAAATCGACACAGGCATTCCTTTCTTGGATCATATGCTGGATCAAATCGTTCGTCATGGGCAGTTTGACATCACCCTCAAGGCAGTCGGTGACCTAGCGGTGGATGCGCACCATACGGTGGAAGATTCCGGCATCACTCTCGGGCAGGCGTTTAAACAAGCGTTGGGCGATAAGGTCGGTTTGCGTCGCTATGGTCATGCTTATGTGCCGCTGGACGAAGCATTATCTAGGGTTGTGGTCGATTTTTCTGGTCGTCCTGGCTTACATTATGCGGTAGATTACCCCAGAGCACGGGTCGGCGATTTTGATGTAGATTTGATCACAGAATTCTTGCAAGGGTTTGTTAATCACGCACAAGTGACTATGCATGTCGATAATCTCAAAGGCACTAATTCGCATCACATTGCTGAAACGATATTTAAGGCTTTGGGTCGCACCCTGCGTTTTGCATGTGAGATTGATCCGCGCATGGCTGATCAATTACCGTCGACCAAAGGCGCTTTATAGAGAGTCTTAGTCACTTCATTTAATTGACCAATTAATTAGCCAACGTTCGTGGAAAAAATCGCTGTCGTAGATTATGGAATGAGTAATCTACATTCCGTCACCAGTGCGCTTAATGCAGTCAGCAATGATCGACAAATCATTGAGGTGTGCCAGCGCCCTGAAGATATTGATAATGCTGATCGAGTCGTTTTTCCAGGGCAAGGTGCGGCCGCGGATTGCATGAAGCAAATTCAGGCCTGTGCGTTGCTACCCATATTAAAAAAAGCGGCTCAGGAAAAGCCATTTTTAGGTATTTGTATGGGCATGCAGGTGTTACTGGAACACAGTGAAGAAAATGGCGGCACGCCTTGTTTAGGGATAGTTTCAGGAGCTGTGCGGCGTTTTGATGCGAACATGCGTATTGATGGTGACCGGCTCAAGGTGCCTCATATGGGATGGAACCAGATTCAACAATCGATTGATCATCCCCTCTGGCGTGGCATCAACCAAGACAGTTATTTTTATTTTGTGCATAGCTACTATGTGGCGCTGACGCAGAATGAAAAAGCAGCTGGACGCACTAATTATGGCATTGAATTTACTTCGGTACTTGCTCAAGACAACATTTTCGCAATGCAATGTCATCCTGAGAAAAGTGCTGATAATGGTTTGCAATTGCTTAAGAACTTTTTAAACTGGTCGGTAGAGTAACTATCAACTCGGCCATTACTGCAAGAGAAAAAAGGTTTTACAAAAATGATAATTATTCCGGCTATTGATATCAAAGATGGGCGTTGTGTGCGTTTGCGTCAAGGACGTATGGATGATGAAACAATATTTGCTGAAGATCCATTAGAAATGGCAGATAAATGGGTGCAAGCCGGAGCAGAGCGATTACATCTTGTCGACTTAGATGGTGCTACCGCAGGGGCGCCCAGAAGTTTTTCTGTAATCGAAAAGATTGCCACAAAATATCCTGATGTGCCAATTCAAGTCGGGGGTGGTATTCGTGATGAAGACACTGTTCAGGATTATCTTAATGCTGGCGTGCAATATGTGATTATCGGCACACGTGCTGTGACCGCGCCTCATTTTGTTAATGATTTATGTATGGAATTTCCTGGCCATATCATTATTGGATTAGACGCTAAAAATGGCAAAGTGGCTATTGATGGCTGGTCTAAATTATCTCACCATGATGTGATTGATCTTGCACAACATTTCGAAGCTGATGGAGTGGCAGCGATTGTATTTACTGACGTTAGTCGTGACGGCATGATGCAAGGTGTCAACGTAGAAGCCACCGTAGAACTCGCCGAAGCGATACATATTCCGGTGATTGCTTCTGGGGGTGTGACAGATATTAATGATATAAAACGCCTTTGTGCGACTGATGAAGAAGGCATTGTAGGCGTTGTAGTTGGACGTGCATTGTATGAGGGCACCATTGATTTGGCTGAGGCCCAAGCGCATGCCAAAAGACTCAAACCACTGCCCCGATGTTAGCTAAGCGCATCATCCCTTGTTTGGATGTGGATGCAGGACGCGTGGTTAAAGGCGTTAAATTTGTTGATATCCGTGACGCAGGTGACCCAGTAGAAGTCGCCAAGCGATATAATGCCGAAGGCGCTGACGAGATTACCTTTCTTGATATTACGGCCAGTTCGGATGAGCGTAGCACCATGGCGCATGTTGTAGAACAAGTGGCCAGCCAAGTATTTATTCCACTGACGGTTGGGGGTGGCATACGCACAGTAGAAGATATTCGTCGTATGTTGAATGCGGGTGCAGATAAGGTGGGCATTAACACCGCTGCGGTAAAACGCCCTGAATTGGTGAAAGAAGCGGCAGATAAAGTGGGCTCTCAATGCATTGTGCTATCTATCGATGCTAAAAAAGTTTCCAGTCCAGATCAGCCTAATCGTTGGGAAATATTCACTCATGGTGGCCGCACACCGACGGGAATTGACGCGCTAGAGTGGGCAAAACGCATGACTGATTATGGCGCAGGTGAATTGTTGCTGACTAGCATGGATAGAGATGGCACTAAAATTGGCTTTGATTTGGAGCTCACAAGGACCATTAGTGAGGCGGTGTCAATCCCTGTCATTGCTTCGGGTGGTGTTGGCAACTTAGACCATTTATGCGCAGGTGTCAGTGAAGGTAAAGCCGATGCGGTACTGGCGGCAAGTATTTTTCATTTTGGTGAATACACTGTCGAACAAGCTAAACAGGCCATGCAAGCTCAGAATATCCCCATTCGATACTAAATCACTATGCTTGCTTATGTTATTCTACGAATCCGAGTAACCATGAATCAAAACAGTGCACAATCAAGAGTTCCTAGTCGCCTTACAACAAGTCTTAATTGAGAGAAAAAATGCCAGTGCTGATGACTCTTATGTCGCCAGCTTGTATGCCAAAGGTTTAGATCAGATTCTTAAAAAAGTGGGTGAAGAAGCCAGTGAGGTTATCATTGCCGCTAAGGGTGATGACAAACAGGCATTGATCAATGAAGTGGCAGATTTATGGTTTCATAGCCTAGTGCTACTAATCAATGAAGGATTGTCGATAGAACAGGTGACACAAGAGCTGGATCGTCGATTTGGCATGTCTGGGTTGGCAGAAAAAGCTCAACGCAATCAATAGATGTAGATCACATATTGGAGAAAATAAATGGGAATTAGTATTTGGCAACTGCTTATTATACTGGCCATCGTGTTGTTATTGTTTGGCACCAAACGTTTGAAAAATATGGGTGGAGACTTAGGTGGTGCAATTAAGAATTTTAAAAGCGCTGTTAAAAATGGGGAATCAGAAGAGACTAAATCTTCTGATGATTCAAAAGATAATTAACCATTTAAGCTAACTTCATATGTTCGACTTTAGCTTTTGGGAACTGGCTATCGTATTGATGGTAGCACTAGTGGTAGTAGGGCCAGATAAGTTACCTGTTTTGGCAGCAAAACTTGGTCGTTGGGTAGGCAAGGTTAAACAGATGCTCACAGCAGTGCGTTCTGATATTGAACAAGAATTAAAATCAGCTGAACTCAAAGAGATGCTTGAACAGCAACAGAATGAAATTTCTCAATTGAGAAATATACTCAAAGATGCGCAACAAAGCACACATAATGAAATACGTGATATCGCTGGTGAGCAATCTGCTATGAGTAAAGCAGTCGATACGGCAGTTACACAAGTGCAAGCACCCCAGCCTAATGAGGCTAGCATAAGTAGCGCAGAGTCCTCTGCAGAGTCTACAAACTCCATACACTCCAGCCCCACCGAAGAAAAGTCATAAGCCATCATAATGAGTGAGCAAAATTCATCACCAGCCGACAAGCAAGATAGCTTAGTGTCTCACTTAGTGGAATTGCGAGATCGATTGATCAAAGTGCTATTAGGTATAGTGGTCGTCGTGTTGGGATTATTCCCATTCGCTAATCAATTATATTCTTTTATGGCAGAGCCCTTACTTAAGCATCTGCCAGCACAGAGCACCATGGTCGCCATCGATGTGGCCTCGCCTTTTTTAACGCCATTCAAGTTGGTGATGTTAGCTGCTGTGGTGGTGACCATTCCTTGGATTTTATATCAGGCATGGGCATTTGTCGCACCGGGTTTGTATAAGCATGAGCGCAAATGGGTACTACCTTTGCTGGCCTCAAGTTCGATATTATTCTATGTCGGTATGATGTTCGCATACTATGTGGTGTTTCCACTGGTATTTGGGTTTTTCACCTCAACGACACCAGAAGGTGTTTCGGTGATGACAGACATCAGCCGTTATTTGGATTTTGTCACCAAAATGTTCATCGCATTTGGTGCAGCCTTTGAGGTGCCTGTGTTGACATTTGTATTAATCGTCACCGGAGTGACCACTGCTGAAGCGTTAGCCAGTGCGCGCTCATATGTCATCGTGGGTGCTTTTGTAGTGGGCATGTTGCTAACACCTCCAGATGTGATTTCTCAAGTATTATTAGCCGTGCCCGTTTGGTTGCTGTTTGAGTTGGGATTGGTCATGTCAAGATTTGTTAAAACTAAAACCGTGGTAAGTGACGATGACAATCGTTTTCGTGCCATGACAGAACTAGAAATGGATCAAGAACTTGATGAGATAGAGTTGCTTGAAACACAACAAAAAGCACAAGAAAAAGATGGCAAGGATTGAGAAAAAAACTGCTAGTGAGCGCGCCATGCTCATTATTTTGGACGGTTTTGGGGTCAATGCTCCCGGTGAGCATAATGCCATCACGCAGGCACATACACCCCGGTTAGATTCATTCTTCAACGATTATCCCTACACGACCTTAGAAGCCTCTGGAGGAGCAGTTGGATTACCAGATGGTCAAATGGGTAATTCTGAAGTGGGGCATATCACCATGGGTTGCGGCAATATTATTCATCAGGATTTAGTACTGATTAATGATGCCATTCATGATGGACGCTTCTTTAAGAACGAAGTGCTGCTTAAAGCAATAAAGAAAGCACGCAAAAAATCCCGTCCAATTCACTTGCTAGGATTAGTCTCTGATGGCGGTGTACATTCGCATATAGAACACCTCAAAGCTTTATTGGAAATGTGCAAAGTCCATGGAGTAAAACCAGCAGTGCATATGATTACCGATGGGCGTGATACCAGTCCTAATACGGCATTGAGTTATTTAGAAGAATTAAACAAGCCATTGGAAGAAGCCCGCGGGGCGATTCATACAGTTATTGGTCGTTATTATGCAATGGATAGAGATCGACGATGGGACAGAACTGAGAGCGCATTCAATGCATTAGTTGGCAATGGTGAGGTGCCAGTTGAAGAGTCAGCCAGACTGGCTATTAGAATGAGTTATAAGAAAGAGATATTTGATGAATTCATCACGCCAACCATTATTGAGGGCACAGACAGAATTCAGCAAGACGATGAAGTGATATTCTTTAACTTTCGCAATGATCGCCCCCGCCAATTGGGTGCTGCATTGGTAGAAGAACAGTTTGAAGAATTTGATCGTCATGATTACCGCCCCATTCACATGTGTACTATGACCGAGTTCCATTCGTCCTTTACCAGTCCAGTGGCGTTTAAATCTGAACACCCGACCATATCGCTAGCAGAAGTTGTGAGTAATTGTGGGCTCAGGCAATTCCACTGTGCAGAGACGGAAAAGTATCCACATGTCACTTTTTTCATCAACGGCGGCAGGGAAAAACCTTATGCAGGAGAAGACCGTACCATGGTGCCCTCGCCAAAAGTGGCCACGTATGATTTAAAGCCTGAAATGAGTGCTAAAGAAGTGACAGATGAAGTGATCAATTCAGTGCAGGGCGGCGTGCATAGTCTGATTATAGTGAATTATGCGAATGGTGATATGGTCGGGCACACGGCGGTGCCAGATGCGATTATTAAAGCCTTGGAGTTCATGGATAAACAAGTGGGACGCTTATTAGACGCGGCTAATGAACATGGTGTCAATGTATTGCTCACGTCAGATCACGGCAACTGCGACGAAATGTACGATGCCCTGACGGGTGATCCACACACGCAACACACGACGAATCCGGTGCCATGCATGGTGATGAGTCACAGTGATGAAGAGATTACTTTAGAAGCAGGTCGTGGTTTAGGTGCGGTCACTCCAACCCTATTGGACCTCATGAATATACCGATACCCAGTGCTATGCATGAACGCTCTTTGATTCAAAAAGTGCCTGCATCGGCACCCGCACAACCGACACAAGACGAATGATTAACTGCTGACTGCAACAACTAGTAGAAAGTATAGCGCTACAAGTTAACCGTTAATCGGCTAACCGAATTAGTCAAACGGGTTCCACCATTTCTTATTCTTTTTCTCGATTTGTTTCTCTTCTTCATAGGTTGGCTGAGAAGCCACGTACTCTTCCTCGGTCGGCGGCACATAATCCTCGCTGAGAATTTTTTCAACTTCACTTTCTTCAGAGCCGATATTTGTTCGTGCTGTCACAGAGGATAGGGTACGAATTGCGTCAATCACTTCATGGGGTGCAGCCCCGCGACGCAGTGGCACATCAATTTCGGTAGGGTTATCCAGCGATTCATACTTGCGCTTAAGATTGAGGGCAAGATCGGGCGGCATGGATGACCAAGGATCTTTGATCGTCAGTTTTCTTAACACCTTTTCACTGCTGACAGTGATAGATTCACGACCAAAAAACATCATTCCCCCGCCAGATTCGCGCACCTTAAGATTATCACGCGAAATGGAATAGGCAACATCCACACATTTGGTCATGCGTTGCTCTTTCTCTGGAGAATTACCCACGCGCATACATAGTTTGGAAATATAATTAATTTTAGTGTCTGTCACATCAACTGAGCGGGCATCGATACTGCCTTTGAGGGTACGTATTGCGCGTGATTCCTCTTCGCTCATACCAGGCATGTAGCCTTGTTTGACGATAACAACAGGCTTTTGATAGGGCTGATAACTCGGGGCGGTCGGTGTTGACTGCGCACATAGTTGCGTAATTTGTTCTTGGTTGAATCCCTTTTTCAGGTAGAAGTCTACTGTCTCACGATCGCAACCGGCCCATGCATAGGAGCTGGTGAGGAGCATAACAAACCAGAGTTTTTGCCACATGAATCAGTATCCCTTGATTAAAATAATTGTTCGTCGATTCTACAAGATCATGGTGGGAAAATCAGTATCTTAATCTGGGCACACGGGATAATGAAAAAGTCATAAAAAAAGGCACCCGAAGGTGCCTTTTAAACCGTAAGGTTTAGGTATGTTTCAGTTTAGAACCACTGAACGATACCGACTGCAATCATCTCAACGTCATCGCCGATGCCTGCGCCAGTTCCACCAATACCGAAGTCGTAAGCAGAAGCAGACTCGTTGTCAACTTTAGAGTAAGTTGCTCTTAACTCTGTGCCTGCAGGCATAGTGTAGTAAACACCTAAGTTGTACGCTTGAGCGTCTGTGTCGTTTTGGTCTGAACCGTCAACTTCTAGCTCGTCAGAGTTCATGTAGGATGCACGAATGTCAAAGCCATTACCGAAGCCGACTACACCAGAAAGCATGAATGCATCACGCTCAACTTCGATGCTGCCACCAGCGGTAACCGCACCACCCGCAGGTGTTGTTGCAGACTTACAGTCATCCCAGTCATATTCGAAAGTTTCCCACATACCAGCGAGCTTGAAGAAAGCACCATTCGGCATGTTGTGAACATAACGAGCAGCTAAACGGTATGCTGTGTCGTCAGAATCATCACAAGCGAAACCAACCGCTGCCCACTCGTCATGTCTTTCATGAGTCGCGGCTAACCATAAAGTGTCACCTGAAGATAATGTAACGTCATAAGACAAACCCATAGACCAAATGCGTGGGTCAACATCTTTATCTCCATTTACAGATGTTATAGTTTGGTCTTCACCTGCACCGTCGCGGTTAGCGTTGGTGGTTGCGATTCTGAACTTGAAGCCGTTCATGTCAGGGCTGAAGTACTGAACAATCTCTTCTTGACGACGGTTGAATGAGTTGTTGTCACCGAAACCACTACCATTGTAGAAGTTACCGTTGCCACCGATTGTACCCATGATAGAAGTGTGAGAGTCCGCACCTGCATCATAGAATGGGTCAACCCACTGAGCGACCATTTCGTTGTATGGAAGCAACCATTGACCGAACATGAACTCACCCCAGCTGCCGCTTAAGCTGATTTTAGAGTTTCTGTTACAGAAATCACTATAGCCGTTGAAACGGTTATGGAATGTGAACTGCTCACACTGCATGTTGACTTTCATGTCAGACACACCAGTGTCTAGAGAAGCAGCGAAACCAATGTTTGCCGCGTTGTTGTTAATACGTGAAAAATCACGGTTGTCATCATCGACCATTTCATATGACCAGTTCTGCCATCCGTAGATAGTCCAGTTTGAATTAGCGTTACCGCCAGATACACCACCCGCGAAGGCAGAAGTAGCAGTAAGGCTAAGCGCTAATGCGCCACCTAATAGTTTTTTCATTGAGACTCCTCTCATTGATTGATTAAATGTACTCGAGTTTTGCGGTTGAAGAAGCTAATAAAATAGGCTTACCCAACCAAGCGTTGCAATCCTACCACATAAAAGTGTTCATTTGCCAACAAAAATTGTGATAAATGTCTCATAAAGACAACATCATATGTACGGTGTCATGATGGTGTATTACCATTAACAACAGCATAATTTTAGATTTTAGGGTTGAGCTTAGAGTCTGCTCTGTTGAAAAGTCAGGTTTATGTGTTGCAAAAAAGCAACATTTGTTGGAAATTGAAGCCTAGGGCGGTATGGTCAGCGAAGTTTTTGATCAAAAAATAGACAAAAAGATTAAAAATACATCGGTAACTGGGTAACAGATGCGTTGGCTAGTTAAAGATAGCGTGAGCATGGTTTAGATCAATTGATCTTTGGGAGTAAATTTAATTTGGCTTTCCTCGATGTACACTTGATCATTAATTAATTGAATGGTGCATCGGTCTTCGTGAATGCTGGCTTTGACTTGCTTGAGGTCAGGATAATAATTGGCCAAATACGCACAACTTAAACTGATTTTAGCTTCGTCATCATCATGCAAAGCACTGATCAGCAGATTAGCCACAAACATGGCTTTGTCTTGTGGACTGGGTGAAGTGATAAATTCATCGGCAATGTGGAAGCCTTGCTGTAGCTTATGATCGACGGTTTTTAGATCATTTAATTGTTTTTCAGGAAGTTGGCGATCACGAAAATATTCTAATACTTTGTCATTGTTGACGACGATTACTAGTTTGTCTGTAGATTTTGTCATAGTTTAGGCAGGCGAATATGGAGTATTTGTCTGCATGACATCATAGCGCATTTTACTTATCGCTTGCTGAATCAAGTCCGGCACATCCAGCGTCTGGTTGAGTTGCCAAACAGCCGCTAGTTGCAACAGTTGATTGGTTAGAGCGCTTTGGTTTTTTTGGCGATCTAAAATTAATAGACTGACTTTTTCAAGAGTGATCAAACTTTGTTTGAAGGCGCCCGAGAGAATTAGATCAGTGGAAGATCGTTCAATCGTGTGATGGCAGAGAGACTTAACACCCGCATAGAAAAATGAACCTGATTCTGAATAATCAAAATCAAAAACAGGCGAGTAAAAAGTTTTCAGTGTTTGGATATGTTGTTGAGTACCATGGCTATTGTGATTCAGGCATTCTTCGAGAATTGTGAGGGTTTCTTCTATGGTTAATAAATCGGATGAAAACTGTGAATTTTCTGACATAGTAAGTGTGCTGTTATTCAATTATTCTATGTGAGCTTACTATAACGCAAATAGGTGTGTTTCTGTTTCAATGTGATGGATAGGGTGTAAGTTGCGAGCGCAGTTGAGTCAGTGTGATCAAATAAGCACTTGAGCCTAATAGAGCTTACAGCTAGGATCATGCCTAATAATTTAGTGATCACCCGTAGGGGTGATTTTTAAACCAGTGAGGTATTACGTGAGTAAGCAAAATAATTACGGCTTTGCAACACGCTCTGTGCATGCAGGGGCAGAAGCAGATCCAACTACCGGCGCTAGATCTGTGCCAATTACACAGTCCACAGCATTTGTTTTTAAGGATGCAGACCATGCCGCCGCTTTATTTGGTCTGGAAGACAGTGGTTTTATATATTCGAGATTAACTAATCCGACAGTCAGTGTATTTCAAGATAGAGTCGCAAGTTTAGAGGGAGGGGTTGGAGCCACTTGCACAGCCTCGGGCCATTCCGCTCAACTATTAGCGCTATTTGCTCTTATGGAAAGTGGCGATGATTTTATTGCGTCCAATAAATTATATGGCGGATCCATCACACAATTTGGCCACACGTTTAAAAAATTCGGTTGGAATGTCATTTTTGTTGATCCAGTCGACCCAGAAAATTTCCGTCAGGCAATGACACCGAAAACTAAAGCCGTATTTACTGAAAGTTTAGCTAATCCCGGGGGTGTAGTCTGTGATATTGAAAAAATCGCAGAAATTGCTCATCAGGCGGGTGTGCCACTCATCGTTGATAATACATTACCGTCCCCTGCTTTGTGTCGACCTATTGAATTTGGTGCTGATATCGTAGTGCATTCCACGACTAAATTTATTTCAGGACATGGAAATGCTATGGGTGGTGCAGTGATTGATTCAGGAAAATTTGATTGGTCACAAAATGATAAATTTAAGAGTCTGACACAACCCTGTGGCGCCTATCATGGTCTAAATTTTTATGAAAAATTTGGTGCCATGGCCTATACATTATATTGCCATGCGGTTGGTTTGAGGGATTTAGGCCCGACGATGTCCGCTATGAATGCCTACTTGTCTATTACTGGCGCTGAAACGCTTCCCTTGCGCATGCACAAGCATGCAGAAAATGCGCTAGCGGTAGCAAAATTTTTACAGCAACACGAGGCTGTGGAATGGGTGTCTTATGCGGGTCTCAAAGATAATCCATTTTATTCTTTAGCGCAGAAATACTGTCCAAGTGGTGCTGGAGCGGTATTTACTTTTGGTGTTAAGGGGGGTTACGAGGCCGGTGTTAAAGTCGTTGATCATTGTCAGTTATTTTCACATTTGGCTAATATAGGGGACACACGTTCACTCATTATTCATCCTGCATCAACGACACACCGTCAATTGACAGAGTCTCAGCAGATTGCTGCAGGCGCTGGCCCTGAGGTGGTCCGTTTGTCTATTGGTATTGAGGATGTTGAAGACATTATTGCCGATTTAGATCAAGCGTTACGAGCCTGAACTAAATAATTTGAATCTAGGATAAGAAGCGTGAGGGTTTGCGCTTCTTCCATAGACCTATTTTGATGGGTGAAAATTGCATGAGCATTATCAGTAGTCGTTGGCTCGCTGAAAATTGTTTAAGTAGATTGATGTTCAATTTTTCTTTACGAATTTTCTTGCGTATTATTTTAAGTAGTTTATAGCCGTCAAATTCTCTGATAAAGAAAGTGTGTGGGATCTTATATCGTCGATTATATTGCATGATATTTTCACATAGCTCATGAATTTCTATCTTTGACATATGTTCGATGTTGATTTTTAAAAAATATTTCATGTGGGCGTAGGCGCATCGAAATAGTTTATTATTTAATTCATCAATTTTGTTTGCATTAGGTATTCTTAAGGTAGTGTGATGCATGTGGTGCAATGCCTGCATGACATGTTTGATTTTATCAGCACTTAAACTTCTTGTGATGCTGTTGTTATTGACATTATAAGTGTAGTAATTGATATCACTAATGAGCACTTTATTAGCACGCCCTATAAAATCTGTTATGACGGCGATGTCTTGACTATGTCGCATGCTCGGCCAGATAAAACGATTCTTTTCCCAATACTCTCTTTTGTACACTATATTCCAGGGGGATGGGCAAATAACTTTGTTTAGTCTTAGTATGAGTGCATCATATCCACTATGGATGCCAAGATAGTTTGGATGAAATTGATAAGGTAGTGTTTTTTGTTGAAAAAAACAGCGGTCGTAGTTTGTAATAGCTACATCAGGGTAGCCGCAATGAGCTAGTTGTTCTTCAAGTGAGAGGAGGGCATTTAAATTACAATCGTCATCAGCATCAAAAAAACATAGGTATTTTCCTTGCGCGAGTTTAGCTCCAGCGTTTCTTGCACCCCCGGCGCCAATATTTTCATCTAATTGAATATATTTAAAGTGGGGTGATTGATCACAATGATTACTGACAATTTTGTGGGAATTGTCGGTGCTATGGTCATCAACTAGAATCACTTCATGATTGCAGGAATCCGATGAGAGTGTCTCTAGTAATTTGCTGATAGTATCTTGTTTGTTATAGACACTGATAATGATAGAGATGAATGGCTTGTGAATGGCTGCTTCAACATGTTTCATGCCCAATCCACCTTCATGTCTTATTGCCCCGAGTCTCCAGAGCCAAAAATTTTGTGTGATTGTATTGGTTCGCAGCACTGGTTTGTCAGTGCGGAATTTAAACATCACAAACTAGGTTAGTATTATAACCTAGTTTCTTTTATAGAAAGTGTAGCATTGTTAAATACAAGATGAGGAAAACATGACTGATGTACTTTTAATAATGATCTTAATAGTTTTGATCAGAATATATTCAACATTACGCGTCAATCAATCCCATGTGCCTGCTGGTTTTAAGGCGGTGATAGAAAATACTAAAGAGTTATTCATTTGGCTGTGGGCGAGTTTATTTTTCGTAGTGATGCTATTTTTAATTCTATCTCTTATCGCTTTCATGCTAGGTTTAATTACAAAAGAGATGTTGGGCATGTCATCGTATTGGTTTTATAACTCCACGTGGCAATAAGTTCTATGATTTTGCAGTTTTAACACCATTGATGAGCTTTTTTACCGCCGTTATAACGTATGCCAAGCTTTTCATGCACCAGAATATCGCCAGCATTTTTACCATCTAAAATCAAATCAGCAACAATTCTAAAATATTTGCCACGTTGTACATTTTTAAGTTCGATGGTGTCAGCCGCACTGACTAATTTACGCAAACGATCTCGTGCGTGCAGTGCCTGTTGGTATTCATGAAAGCACTGCGCTTGGATTTCTGGTGTGTCTATCCCTCTTAAACGTACACGGATATTTTGGCCGATAATGGGTGGTAAGCCATGAATATTCACGCGTAGTGTATCTCCGTCGTATACATCGATAACTGACGCAACAATATAATCGCCATAATCTGCCCGCAGCATGGCTGTTGATAAAATAAGTAATACAATGAATTTAAGTGAAATTTTTAACATATTTTGAATGCAGAAGTTTTGCATGGTGTTAATTTTAGACATGCTGTGAGTACATTACTAAACTGCATCCAAATATATGAATAATTCATTTTACACTATCACCATTAATGCCACATAACTATGGCGTTGATGTTTCCTGTATTAACCTAAACGCAGCGTCAGCATCTCACTTCACTTATCATGAATTTAGTGAGCAAAAAAATCATACATTATGGGATATGATAATTATGCTATGTGAGACTGTTGGTTGGAAAGGGGCCTAAGTTATAGAATCAATTTTCTGTGACTAATGTTTTTCAATAATGAGTGTAATCTCTCCAACCTTGAACCCCCATTTAGTCATGACTGTACGGTTGATTAAGCGTGTTTCATTGAGCTGATATATCCAATCATCAAGATCAATATTCCACACCTTATCATCAACATTAATAGCCAAAGTGTAATGCCAATTGAGAGCAAATCCTTGCGCTTGACCAGAGGCTGAACCAACAACATCATCCGCAGAGCCAGAATAATATTGGCCATCATGTTTTTTTAGATGCCATACTCGGCGTTGTTCCTCTCCATCATCATATAAGAAATCTTCCTCGAGGATGCCCATATCACCTTGCCAGCTGCCAACTAAATCTGCCTCAAATCGACGAATAACTTTACCTGAACGATCTTGCACCATGCCATAAGCAGTGAGTGGTCCATTGAAAAAAGTGGCCATATCAAATTTCGGTGTGGTATGACTATATTCTGTGATGGTAGTGGAACAGCTAGAAAGTATAGGCAACATAAAAATGAAAACAAATATGAGCGTGAACAATAGAGTTTTTTTATGGGTCATAAGGATTGATATGCGTTGATAGAGTGAGTGATATGGCTTAACACAATTGTGACTGAATATGATTAGTTATGCCATGCGTTGATTCAAGCCTGATTCCACTTTGACTAATACAGGCAATATCAAGGCCCATAGACTGGCAATCAGAGCGAAGGTAATAAGGGTTTCATTTGGACACTCAACGGCATCTAGTTTCCAGCTAGCCCAGTATGCATAACTGCCACCCATTGCACCTATAATCATCAATACAGGTATTTTGAATTTGAGTAAGAAGCTTAAGCTGTGCCCAAAATTGAGCACAAAGGCTATCCATAAAATAAGTAACCAGTGGGGCCATTCTTGAAATTGGAAAAATCCTTGTTGCATGAGTATTAGATCTATCGAGTAGCCTAACAGCGCAAACGGCAGCATCAGTAGATCTTTTTTGCAGCTAGGACTAAACCAATAGTGTATGCACACTAAGCCTATTGTGAGGGCTATAAACTTATTACCTCCCAAAACAGCAATTAACCAGACAATTTGAAAATTGATGGGTTGGAACCAAATCCACGTTTTATTTCTGATCATAATTAAACATTCGATAATGTTGCTATATGCGTTTTAATTATACACATAGTACTTTATAGCCTATTATTTGCCGCTATGTACTGAGACGTACTTGTTATTTTGTGACTATACTGGAAAATCCAGACAGGGAGAAAACTTGGGTATGCTCCATACTGTACTGAATAAAAACTTGGTATGTGGGGAGTGGTCGAATTTGAGAATACTAACG
>Ga0181587_10002115_pt1 | contig 16551 bp, 8 predicted proteins | sample 071ome_27_FD_132463 | JGI IMG/M metagenome (GOLD analysis project Ga0181587, IMG submission 132463) | Coastal salt marsh microbial communities from the Groves Creek Marsh, Skidaway Island, Georgia - 071409AT metaG (megahit assembly) | ecosystem: Environmental > Aquatic > Marine > Intertidal zone...
CCAAGAAGTGGTCCAAATATATTGGCATGAGCATGCATTGGTGGAGGTTCCACCATGAGGAGCCGGGTGCTGCTGGCATGAGGGTGTCTTTCACGTTTCCCTGAGGTATCCAAAGCTGTATCGAGCTACAGCACTCCATAAGGGGGTTGCCGAATGTTTATGTTCGGCATGCGGTGGATTGGCTGTTTGTTCTGAATCCATTGCCAGTCTTGTGGCTTGCAATGACTCCCGGTTTAGAGCATGTTTTTTCCATCCCAGACAAGAATCGGTTGCTTGCTTTCATTTAAAGCTACGCCATGGAAAACAGCCAAACCAGGGTATTAGTGAACCGTCAATCATGGCAGTGGATTTGCCTGTCAATGATTGCGGTAGTTGTATGCCTTATTTCAGTGAATGAGTGCTGGGCGGCAGCGCCGTTGGTGTCGTCGGATATTGATGAACCGTCACGCCAAACTGCAGTCGATTTGCTTGAATCCGGACGTGATCATTGGGCCTTTCAACCGTTGACCTGGCGGAGGCCTGGCTTTTCGACAGACGGAAATTTATCCACCATTGATACGTTTATTGGAGCCCGCCTTCAATCCGAGGGGCTCGCATCGGTGAGTCCGGCGGATCCGTCCGATTTGGTGCGTCGGCTTTATGTGCAGTTGACGGGGTTGCCTCCTTCGGGGGACGAACGGCAATCCTATATCGATCATCCCTCAGAATCCGCCTTGGAAGGTTTGGTGGATCGTTTGTTGAGTTCGCCTCAGTTTGGCGAGCGGTGGGGGCGGCATTGGCTGGATCTGGCTCGTTATGCGGATTCCAATGGATTGGATGAGAATTTCCTGTTCCGTGAGGCCTGGCGTTATCGGAACTGGGTGATTCAGGCGATGAACGATGACATGCCTTTTGACCGTTTTCTTCTCGAACAGATCGCCGGAGACTTGTTGCCCTTTGACACCATCGAACAACGAGATCAACAACGCATTGCATCGGGATTCCTGGTGATCGGGCCCAAGGTGTTGCTGGGTGTCAACCCCAACAAGCAACGCATGGATGTCGCCGATGAACAGATCGACACCATCGGCCGGTCTGTCCTGGGGCTCACGCTGGGATGCGCCCGTTGTCATGATCACAAGTTCGAGCCTGTTCCGACCGATGATTACTATGCGCTGGCCGGTATTTTTACATCCACTCGCGTCATGCAGCAACGTCACATGCTCGGTCAACAGCGTGTGATGGAACAATTGGTTGGTTTGGGCGAAAAGGGGGATGAGCTAAATGCCGCCTACGAAAAATACTGGCGCGAGCGGCCCAAAGTCGTCGAATCCAAAAAGCAAGCCGAGTCAGCCTTGGAACTTCTGGAAAAACAGGATGAAGCCGAACTGGACAAACTGGCTGAAAAGCACCCCAGGGCTCTGTCTGAGCAAAGCAAGGACAAGTCGCGTAATTTTGAAGACCGGATACGTTTTCAAAAAGAATGGATCGCATCCTTCGCAGACATTTTGAAGCATCCTCCTGGCATTCCACCCCGGGCCATGGTGCCGACGGATGTGGATGAGCCAAAGGATGAACCGGTGCGTCGAGCTGGTCAGTTTGATAAACCGGAAAATCAGGTGCCACGAGGTTTTCTTCGCGTGGTAGGAAAAGAGCAAGCCCACATCCCCGAAGGCGAGAGCGGGCGACTGGAATTGGCGCGCTGGTTGACCGATGTGGAAAATGGGGCGGGGCGATTGACCGCCCGAGTATTTGCCAATCGGGTTTGGCATCATCTGATCGGACGTGGTTTGGTTCGAACCGTGGATAACTTCGGGCGAACGGGGGAAAAACCTTCTCATCCTGAATTGCTCGACTACCTTGCTTCGCGTCTCATTCAATCTGGATGGTCCGTCAAATCCCTTGTCCGCGAAATCGTCCTCAGCCGGACCTTTGCTTTGAGCAGCATGCACGATGCAAAGGCGCATGCTGTTGATCCGGATAATGCCTTGCTCTGGCGAGCGCACCGCCGGCGTCTCGACCCGGAAAGTCTGCGCGATGCCATGTTAACTGTCGCTGGTAAACTCGATTTGACTCCGATGCAATCGTCGGTCTGGTATCTCGGCGATCAGGCCACAGCGGTCGGCGACAACAAGAATCGGCGACGGACGGATTTTCCGAATCGCAGTCTTTATCTCCCTGCCATTCGAAATGATCTTCCCGAAATCTTTGATGTGTTCGATTTCGCCGATCCACATGCCACGACGGGCGCGCGGCCGCAAACCACCGTGGCCATTCAGGCACTCTACCTGTTGAATGATGACATGGTGATGGATTTGTCCAAAGCCACTGCACAGCGTTTTTTGAAAGAAGAGGCATCAACCCGATTGCGGCACTTATACGAAACCATGTTTCAACGAACGGCAGCTGAAGGCGAGGTGAAGCCCTTTTTGGATTTTATCAAGCAAACCCAAAAACAGTTGGAACGTGATGGATCGGAAAATCCCGAACTGGAAGCCTGGTCCGCTCTTTGTCACGCGATGTTTTCCATGAGCCGATTTCAATTTCTGGATTAGATATGAGTTGTCATTCCTTCACACCCTTGATCAATCGACGCGGCATGTTGCAGACCAGCGCTTGTGGGTTTGCTCATATGGCGTTCTCATCGCTCCTTGCTCAGAGCGGGACCTCCGGTAAACCGATGGGGGATGGTTTCAAGAAGCGTCCACATTTCCGTCCCCGAGCCAAACGGGTGATTTTTCTCTTTATGTGGGGTGGCCCGAGTCATGTCGATTTGTTTGACCCCAAACCTTTGCTCAATGATCGTGCTGGTTCGCAGCTTCACGGTAAGGATCTTGGATTGGAGCGGGGCAATATGGGGGAATTGCTGGGTTCACCGTTTCCGTTCAAACAGTATGGTCAAAGTGGCATCTGGATGAGCAATCTCATGCCCCACCTGGCCAGGCAGGCAGACAAGCTCTGCATGATTCGGTCGTTGCATACCGAAGGTCAGGCTCACGGTGAAGCCTTGTTGAACCTGCACACAGGCAAAGCCAATCTGGTGCGACCCAGCGTGGGTGCCTGGGTCAGTTATGGACTGGGGGATGCGAAGGATGATCTCCCTGCTTTCATCACCATCTCACCGCCTCGAGGACACGGCGGTGTTCAGAATTACGGTAGCGCGTTTCTTCCGGCCATCCATCAGGGCATGGCCATTGGCTCGGCCGAAACGCCCATTTCCAAGGCCATCATTCCCAATTTGACGAACGCGAGGCAATCCACTCAATCTCAGCGTTCACAATTGGACTTCGTGCAATCCATGAATCGCAAGCATCTCGAGCAGGCAGCGCGTGATCCGGGGATTGAAGGATTGATCGAAAGTTATGAGCAGGCCTTTCGAATGCAAACGACTGCGCCTCCCATTATGGATTTGGACAACGAATCCAAATCAACCCATGCACTCTACGGAATCGGATCGGAACCCACTGACAATTTCGGTCGCCAATGTTTGCTGGCGCGTAAATTTGCGGAGCAGGGGGTGCGGTATATTCAGGTCTCGACCAACTACACCTGGGACCATCATCAGAAAGTCGAACAGGGCAGCATCGACGAATCCGCCAAAGTGGACCTACCGATCGCCGGTCTTTTACAGGACTTGGAACAACGGGGCATGCTGGAAGACACCCTCGTGTTGTGGGGCGGAGAATTCGGTCGCACGCCCACTGCGGAAAACAAGAACGGTCGCAACCATCATCCGCAGGGATTCACCATGTGGATGGCCGGGGGAGGCGTCAAGGCTGGGTTGACCTATGGAACGTCCGATGAATTTGGATATCGCCCGGTGGAAAACCCCATCCATATGCACGACTTGCATGCCACTTTACTCTACGCATTGGGGCTCGATCACGAACGCCTGACCTACCGTCACGCCGGCCGCGATTTTCGACTCACCGACATCCACGGCAACATCGCTCACGAGCTTTTCGCGTAGCGGACTTCGCAAGAAGGTGGCCGTGCGCGTACAATATCCTTTGTTACATCACATCATTACCCGTTCCTTGAGTCGGGGCCACATTCTGGCGAATGCGGCTACGGATTGGTCGTGGGGGCGGGTGTTTTATGGGCTTTCTGGATGTTGTTGAAATAGTTGACGTTGATGAAGTGGATATAATGCATGGACATATTATTGCAGACAGATTATGTAATGCCTTTGCAATGTATGTGTTTGGGTTTTGACTATTATTCTTTTTTTGGTTAGGTGTGCTTCGTTCTGACATTTCAACCCTCGGCAACCAGAGTTCATTTTCTCATGGTAGATGCATTTGGTGAGTGTTTTTTTAGAATCCATGCAACCTTTGGGATCTGTTGCCTTATGAAATGGAATAGGTGAAAGAAATGAGTGTGAAATCATGGCTTCGACGGGCCCATTGTTGGCTGGCTCTTTTGGGAATGTTAGCGTGTTTTCCGTATCTGAATGCCCAGATAGGGACGGATCATATAAGCTTGCGAGGAGAACCGCCGCATTTTTACGAAATTCGTATCGATCAAGAATATGAGGTGGGTGAAGGAGGGATTCCGAACTTGCGCGATTTTACGGGAGTCCTTTTTGAACCTGTTAATGATTCCGGTTTGTTTAGGTTAACAATGACCACCCTTGACGAAGGTGCCAGTGTGTTCAGGGTTCGCGAGGGGGATTTTTTTGCGGAGAATAACATTCAAGCAGGAGAATATGACCTTTTAACTGTAGGGGCTGGTGATGTCGATTTTTCCGAACCGGTGTTCCTTGCCTTCAGGACGCCTGCCATGAGTTTTTCTTCTTCGATTCCATTTGTTAAGTCAACGGCCTATGGTTGGGCAAGGCTGGTTTTTACATCGGAGATTGAGAATGGCGTCGGTCATCTGCAAATATTGGATCATGCCATGGAGTATGGCGGGGAAGGAATTGTGGTTGGTGAAAGTGCAAGTGATCCACACGAAGGCATGATTCCGGTGAGTCATTTTGGCGAAACCGAGACTCTTGCGCCCTTATTGGACGGATTTGTGAAATGGAATGCGGGGGATCTTGATGGGGATGGCGATGTGGATTTGATTCTGCCACATGCAGAAGGCGGATTTCAGGTTTGGAAACAAAATGTCAATTTCGGATTTGAAGTTTTTGTTGATGGGCGAATAACGGATGATGGATTTCCTGAAGACCCCGTCGATGTGGATGGTGATGGGGATTTGGATGTTTGGATCTCAGAAAAGGATTTTTACCGGGATGCGAGTCCCTCAGTGATTTGGTTGAACAATGGTGACGGAACCTTTGCCCGGTCCGATGTCGATCTTCCAGTGAGCCAAACCGTGCATTTTGAGGATTTTGACCTGGATGGGGATGTGGATGTTGTCTCTGTGGTGCCTGCAGGGGATCATGCCGGGTCGGTTCGGTTTGATGTAAGTATTCAAGCCTGGTTAAACGATGGTTCAGGTAATTTTTCGCGCTCCTTTTCGTTACCTGTAATGTGCTTTTCACCTGGTTTCCCGATTGTATCAGGTGACTGGAACGGTGACGGTTTGGTCGATCTGTTTTACGGGTGTAGTGGTAGCTACAAAGTGCTTTTGAATCAAGGTGACGGAACATTCAACCGTACTGCAGATACGTTTCGGAGTAGTCCATGGTTGGAAGCTTACGTCGGCTATTCATTGGCGGTTGGTGATGTGGATGGGGATGGTGACTCAGATGTCTTGATTCCAAACACTAACTTCCCCAGCGTACTTTGGTTGAACGATGGCGAAGGAGTATTTGAACTGGGACAAACTTCCTTTGGGATGGGGCATCATCATGCGTTTTTGGGAGATATCGATACGGATGGAGATCTTGACACGTTGTTGCATACCGGAGCCAATTTTATGCAGGCACCAGGTCCGGATGGTTTGCAAATTTTCCGGAATGAAGGATCGGGCACTTTCTTAAAGGGGAATTCCTTCAGGGGAGCGGGGCAATTTGATTCACCTCGTTTACTGGACCTGGATTCCGATGGCGATCTGGATATTGTCATCAAGGATGGAGGGAATCTGGTCGCTTATTATAATACGATCGAATACATCAGACCTGATGTTTCGAGCGATGGCATTCAGATCCCGGATGAAGGTTTGAGACAGGCTATTGTTGAAGCATTGGGGAAAAGATGGGCCGAGAGCATTTCGGAGGAGGAAATGCTTGAATTGATTTTCCTTGATTTAAGTATTTCAAAACGTGGAACAGGTGCTGCACCCATTAGTGATTTTACAGGTTTGGAAAAGGCCACGCGGTTGAAGTCTCTCGATCTGACGGGAGGGATTGAATTTGATTTTGAGACGGGGAGTGAAAGGCAACTACCTGCCTTTGATGCTAATGATTTTGGTTTTCTCTCTTCGCTCGCCCAATTGACGACTCTCAAGCTTGCATTTAACGGGCTGATGGAATTGGAATTGCCGGCCAACTTGGACCGCATGGAGATACTGGATGTATCCAGTAATGCGTTGAGTGAGCTCAAGATTCCATCCGAATGGACTCAACTGAAAGAAATACACTTAGGCTTCAATCAGATCAGTCAGCTTCATTTACCGGAAAGCATGAGTTTTTTGGAAAGACTTAGCGTCCCATCAAACGAGATTGCCGCACTTCAAATTCCAAACGGTCTGGTAAACCTGAAGACGTTGTCCGTCAGTGACAATAACCTTCAAAGCATCACTTTACCACCGGATTTGTTGAGTCTTTCCGTGATGTATCTCTCAGGAAATCAAATCGAAACACTGGAAGTTCCGGAGCAAGTGGGCACGCAATCAGATTTTCTTTTCGTGGCTGCCGGAGAATCGGTTCGTTCATTCAAAGCATCAGAACGCTGGCAGAATGCTCTTTTCGCTGACAGTGCGTTCATTAGAGCTGATCAGTTGCAGATAGATGATTCCGGGCATGTTGAATTTCCCGTGTTTGCCAATCAAGGCGCGATTGTCGTCGAGAAGTCGACAGATCTCAAGAATTGGAAAGCCATTCAACGAATACCGGTCAGGCATCCTAATGCTCGGCCCGTTTTTCGTGATCCTGAGGTGATGGCTCAGGGGGCGGGATTTTATCGTGTGCAATTGAGACAATAGAAAATGACCAAATGAAATCATTACGAATAATCATCAGATTGGGGATGCTGGGGGTTTTCTTCTTCGTCGAAGTGTTGGCGGCTCAAATAGGCACGGATCATATGGAAGTGACCGCTCATCCGCAGTTTTTTTACTTTACTCTTCAAATCCATGAAAGGGTTGACTCTTCAGATTACACCGGAGCGGTGTTTACTCCTTCTAATGACGGTGAAACATTACAATGGAGTGGTTCTTTGGCAGATCAAGGCGTGACAGTTTTCAAAGTGAAACCAGGGGACGCTTTAACTGAGGAAAACATCCAGGCCGGAATGTTTGATCGAGTGAGGCAAGGGACATTGGATTTAAATCAACCGGTTTATCTGGGATTCAGAACTCCTGTTCTTGGTTATCGTTCCCCCGTTCCAGGTCCGGTCACTCCGGCATATGGATGGGCAAAACTGACGTATTCTCCTGCCGCGTACGTTCTGAACGAAAATGGACAACCCATGCTGGCTCCGGGCGGAGGGATTGCATTTACAGGTGGGTTGCAATTATTGGATCATGCCATGGAGTATGGCGGGGAAGGAATTGTAGTAGGCGAAAAACAAAGCAACTCTCATGAGGGGATGATTCCGGTGAGTCAGTTCGGGCAAGCGGAATCCCTTGTGCCTATGGAGACTGAGATTGCGCGTTGGAACGTTGGAGATTTCGATGGGGATGGTGGTCTGGATTTAGTCGTTCCAAATTCGGATGGTGCATTCCAGATTTGGAAGCAACTGGAGAATCATTCTTTTGAAACGCTTGTGGGAGGTCGCATCCCGAGTCAAGGCCGTCCGGACGGGGTAGGCGATGTGGATGGTGATGGGGATATGGACATTTTATTTTCCAGATATCATTTCATTCAAGATGACATTACTTCGGAGATTTGGTTGAACCAAGGCGATGGCTCTTTTCTCCAATCTGATGTGGACTTGCCTGAGAGTCTAAGCAGTTTGTTTGGGGATCTTGATAATGACGGTGATTTGGATGTTGTGCTCGTTGTTCCGACTGGTCATTTTTCCAAAGAAATTCAGAATTGGCGAAATAATGGTCAGGGTGGTTTTTCAAAAGCATCATCTATTTCACTCTCCTGCTTTTCAACAACTGTGCCTGCTTTTCTGGGTGATCTTAACGGGGATGGTTTCATTGATCTGTTTTTTGGGTGCGAAGGTTTATCCCGAGTGGGCTTAAACAGGGGAGATGGAGACTTTGCCTTGCAGAAGGAAACCTACGCGAATTCCAATATTCTTACGATGGAAGTCGGGAGCACGCTTGCCGGTGGTGATGTGGATGGGGATGGAGATTTGGATGTGGTGGTTCCGAATGTTAATTTTCCAAGCGCCCTTTGGTTAAACGACGGTGACGGTCGTTTTCATGAGGGGCAAACCGATCTCAAAATGGGACGAAATCATGCATTACTTGGGGATATCGATACTGATGGAGATCTTGATCTGTTGTTGCAGGCAGGCAGCGATTTCAGTGCGAATGGGGACGCGGATGGATTGCATATTTATTGGAATGAGGGACCGGACCAATTTTTTAAAGGGCCTGTTTTGAAAGGTGGGGATCGATTTACATTACCCAGATTGTTGGATATGGATCAGGATGGAGATCTGGATATCTTGGTTCGCTATCGAAATGCATTGGTTGCATATTACAATTCAATCGAGTTCGTCACTCCTCCACCGTCCGAAGAAGGTATTCAGATTCCCGATTCAGGTTTGAAGCGTCGCATCCAGGAAACCTTGAAGAAAAAACCGAGTGAAAGCATTACGGAAGAGGACATGCTTCGTCTGACCTGGCTTGATTTGAGTATCAGAACACGCGGAACGAGTGCTCCTCCCATCAGCGATTTTACGGGTTTGGAAAGGGCTTCCAATTTGACCGTTTTGGATCTCTCCGGGGCCATGGATTTTGATTTTCTGACGGGAGTGGAAAAACTTTTGCCCGCCGTCACCGGTAATGATCTGAGTTTCCTTTCTTCGCTCAAGAATTTGACGACGCTCAATCTTGCAGTTAACGGGTTTACTGCATTGGAGCTTCCTGAAAACCTGGCTCAGTTGAAGGAATTGGATGTTTCGGATAACGCCATTTCTGAACTCAATCTTCCCGGCAGTTTGACTGGCTTAAAGGAGCTAAGGATACAGTATAATCGGATACTTCGACTTTCCCTGCCAGAGGAGATGACTCAACTTGAAACCGTATGGGCTGAAGCGAATGGACTTTCTGAAATCATCATCCCTCCAAGTCTCATTCATCTAAAACGTCTGTATCTGGGGAATAACCAGATCCAATCGCTTGTTCTACCTCAATTGGCATCCAAATTGGAGTGGTTGAGTTTGTCTGGAAATGTTCTCAAGGAACTTTCATTTCCGGATCATCCCCAACGACTTTTCTGGTTGAATTTGGGTGAAAGTGCCAAAGGACTTGAAAATTATGATTTTTTAATTCCGTTGACCGGTTTAAAGCATTTGGAAATCAAGGATTCCCGTTTTGATCCGAATGCACTCTCAGCTCCTCTTGCAGGACTGGAGACTTTGCGGCTGGATGCTGAGACCGCTATACAGTTTTCTCTAAACGAAGGCTATGCTTCCTTGAAAGAATTGAACCTAACGGGCAGCCGGTTGGAGCGGGTTCATTTACCTTCCGATTTGGGGAAATTGCAGACCATCTTTTTAAGCAGTGAGCGCATCACTGAAATGAGTTTTCCGGAGGGCTTAACGGGATTGAGGCAGATCTCATTTAATGGACGCCGCTTGCAAAAGGTTTCGCTATCGTCAGACATGGTGAATCTGGGTGTTTTGGACATATCGCGCACTCAAGTCAAAGCCCTGAAATTACCTGACGGCGTCGGTTCGCAATCGCCATTGCAACATTCCGTATTTGCTTATGAAACACCCCTGCAATCCTTCAAAGCTCCTGATCGATGGGCAAACAGTATCCGTTCCAACCGTGCCTTTATTCGGGCTGATGTCTTGCAATTCAGTGAATCCAGGGGACTCGAGATGAGAGTCTTCGCTGAATTCGGCACCATTATCATCGAAAAGTCTTCCGACCTCAAAGATTGGACGACCGTGGAGACCGTGCAAATTACGGGTCCCGGAAGCAGTTATCGGTTTCGTGACCCCGATGCTACCAGTCAGGGGGAGGGGTTCTACCGCGTTAGATTAACTCAATAAATAAAAGGAGATGAAAATGACAAATAAAACTTTTGTATGGCTTGTTCTTGTTTGGGTGGTTGCCTTGCAACCGCAGGCGCGATCCGCCATGCCAAAGCTTTCGTTACAGACAGCGATATCAGGGCAGGGGATCCAGCTTCATCTAGATAACGCGGAAGCGGTCTCTAAGAGTGGTGTTTGGCTGGAGTTACAGCGCAGTACGGACCTTGAACATTGGGAGGAGTTATTGGCGGCTCCTTCCACTTCGTTTATCGGGGATGGTTCGAGTCTGATTTTCGAAGAACTCGCGCAAGGGCAGGCTTTTTTTCGCTTGCGAATCAATCATCGAGTGACCGCCACCGCTTCTTCTGGGGAGGATATTTTTGGATTTGCCTCAAGCTTTGCCAGGGAGTTGGAGAAGGCCGGGCAGCTGAGCGTTGAGGATTTTCTGGAACGCTATAGTGATGCAGGTGAGCGTTTGGGGGCCATTGATTTTAACCCGGAGGAGTCTGAGTTCTGGGATGAGTTCAATGCCATACCTACTCAACGAATGCCGCCGGGTAAGTACCAGGATAAAGAATTGCGCCTGCTCGATTTTCGATTGAACGATGAGGAATTGGCTCTTTTTAAGAAGAACGGGATGGTGGTCAGCGCTCGATTGGGGGCTCCTAGTTTTGTGGACGCGTATTATGGTGTTTTCACCGAAGATTTACCTGTGTTTGTAACGGCTGATTCCATCATGCACGCCTGGCACATGTCTTATGTCGAAATGCTCAAGGAATTGGAGAATGCTTTTCTTGCCCCCAAATTGAGCGAGTTTCTGAATGCCTTGCATGATGCGTTGCCCGGAGTGGCTGAGGAGGTGGATGCGGATGTGCTTGGGGAGAGTCTGCATGATGTGGATTACTATCTGACTGTGGCCCGTAGCCTCTTCGCTGGTTCCTTGCAAAATGATCAACTGGGGGCGTCCGGGGCAAAAGCTAAAAAAACATTGGATGACATTAAAAATGGATATGTGGGTGGCTATGATTTGTTTGGCCGTCAGGGGGATAATGCCTGGGTGGATTTTTCCCAAATGACGGTCAGAGGGCATTATACTTCATCCATCAGTTTGAGCCGGTATTTTCAAGCTGCCATGTGGTGTGGGCGTATTGATTTTCGCGTCGCGGGACCAGAACAATTTTCTTCACCCCGCGAGTTGGGGGCGGCCATTATTTTGAACGCCTTGGTCGAGCGCAGCGGCACACTCCAGCAGTGGAAGGATTTCGATGATCTTTTGAAAGTGTTTGTCGGAGTCAGTGATTCGATGGGATTTGATCAACTGGGCTTGGTGCTGGCGTCAGCAGGTATTCAGGATCCTGGAAAGGTCAGTTCATTGGATGCACTGAAAAATGTTCAGGATGCTATTCAATCCGGGAACTTTGGTTTGCAGCAAATTCTGTCTCATCCATTCGTAGCGACACCAGAAGGGACTCCATTGGTGCTTCCAAGGTCCTTTACGGTATTCGGTCAAAAATTTGTGATGGACAGTTGGGCCATGGGGCAACTCGTCTTTGACAAAGTGACTTGGGATGATCGAAAACTGCCGCGACGTCTTCCCAGTGCGCTGGATGTGGCGTTCACGGTTTTTGGAAATCGGAATGCCGCTGATTTGCTGGCCGAACGTATTTTGCGAGAGGATGGAGTGCCTTTTCGTGATGGATACCCCATTCAGCATCACCTGACTTCATTGCATGAGGTGTTCAATCAAATGCCTGACGCTTCTTGGGAAGAAAGTTTCTACACGGGGTGGCTGAAGGCGCTCAGAGAATTATCCGCAGACTCGGGAAGTAGTTCCGGTTTCATGCCTCAAGCTTTCCGGACGAAGGCATGGGGAAATCGTATTATGAATACCCAGTTGGCTTCCTGGACGGAATTACGTCACGACACCGTGCTTTACGCCAAGCAATCCTCTTCCCCACCGCTGTTATGTAGCTTCCCGTATAGCTATGTGGAACCGAGTGTCGGATTCTGGGAAGTAATGAAGGATTTGTGCGGTTCTGCAGCTCAAAAGCTGGGTGAGATTGATTCATCGGGAAGGGTTCGGATCACTAATGAATGGGGGGGAGGTGTTTGGAAGAACATTAGGGAGATTGTTGGTAAACAGATTAACCATTTAAATAATTTTGGGGAGACACTTCAAACCCTGCTCGAAATTGCCAAAAGACAGGATAATCAGGAGGTTCTGACAGATGAGCAAAGCAACTTTCTCAAGAACATGGTCGAGATCATGTCGGATTACGTGGGGCAACGTACCTATACCGGGTGGTATCCGAAATTGTTTTATTCTGATTTACCGTTAGGATATGTCGGACCTCTTCCGACTGGCCATCCTTCCGATAAGTGGGATCCGGTCGTGACCGATGTTCATACCGATTTCCCTGACCAGATTCACGGAGATCCGGGCACCGTCCTGCTCGAAGGTGTGGGCAATGTGGCGATGATGCTGGTGGCGATTGATTGTGAAGACGGGGAATCTCGTGTCTATGCCGGTCCCGCCTACACCCATTATGAATTCACGTCGGGTGCAGGTAAATTCGATCGCATGACCGATGAGCAATGGAAGCAAAAGGTCAAAGCCAACGACTTGCCAGCCCAGCCGGAATGGACCGAAGATTTCTTTGTCCCGGGAGATTTGCGTCTGCCTTCTTGGGCGACTGCGGAGAATGAGTTTCCTTTCTGATTTTTTAGACAGGATGAACAGGATTTACAGGATGACCTGGCGGCACTGGAGCGGGATAGGGGAGATGAACAGGATTTTCTTGGGTTGATTTCTCATTGGACCACAACGTCGCTTTACGGAATCTGCGAGAATCTTTTTAATCTGTGGTGATACTTCTTCTCGATGGGGGGGATGATGGCCGTTTTGCTTTGCTCGTTTGATGGAACGTGGGCAGAATAGCCTCGTTTATGGCGAAGGAATACCAGCTCAAGCGTGACAATGTGGTCAAATCCGATGTGGACCTGAGGATTGATTATCGTGGTGAATTGAATGATCAACAGTATGCCGCGGTGACATCTCCCAAGGGGCCGGCCCTGGTCATTGCCGGCGCCGGGGCGGGGAAGACGCGCACGCTCACCTATCGAGTTGCTTACCTTTTGGAGCAGGGGATTCCCGCTGATCGCATCCTGCTGCTGACCTTTACCAACAAGGCGGCGCGGGAAATGATGCAGCGGGTGGGGGATTTGCTGGGGAATGATGCCTATGTTCCGTGGGGGGGGACGTTTCACTCCATCGGCGCCCGCATGTTGCGGCGTCATTGCGAGTTGATCGGTTATAAACAGGATTTCACCATTATGGATCGCGAGGATGCGGTGGATCTGTTGAGCACGTGTATCGGCGAGTCCAGGATCGACATCAAGGCTACCCGGTTCCCCAAGGCCAAGGTGCTGGCCGACATCATTTCTCTGGTCGTCAACAAGCAATGCAGCATGGAGACGCTTCTGGAAAGGCAGTTTCCTTACTTCGCTCACTTGGAGGAGGAGATGTCCAAGGTCCTGAAGTTGTATCAGGAGCGGAAGCGTTCCAACAACATGATGGATTTTGATGATTTGCTGGTGCGCTGGTTGTACTTGCTGCGGTCTAATGAGGAAGTCCTGGAGCAGTATCAGCGTCAGTTTCAGTTCGTGCTGGTGGATGAGTATCAGGATACCAACAGGATTCAAAGCGATCTGGTCGATCTCATCGGAGCGAGGCATCAGAATGTCATGGTGGTGGGGGATGATTCTCAAAGCATCTATTCTTGGCGTGGAGCGCATTTTGCCAACATCTTTGAATTTCCCAAGCGGTATGGCGATGCGAAGGTTCACAAGATTGAGGTGAATTATCGGAGCACACCGGAGATTCTACATTTCGCCAACGCGGTGATTCGTGCCAATACCAATCAATTCGCCAAGCAATTGGAACCTGCTCGTAAGTCCGGGATGGAACCTCTGGTGGTGGTCACCAATGACGCTCATGAACAGGCCATGTTCGTGGCGCAAAGGGCGCTGGAACTCCGGGATGAAGGCATTGAATTGAATGAAATGGCCATCCTCTATCGCTCCCATTTTCATGCGATGGAACTGCAGATGGAATTGACCAGTCGCAACATTCCGTTTTCCATCACCAGCGGCATCCGTTTTTTCGAGCAGGCACATATTAAGGACGTGACGGCCTACATCAAATTGTTGGTCAATTCAGCGGATGAATTGTCCTTTAAACGCATCGTAAAACTCATGCCCGGCGTGGGTGTCAAAGGAGCGGATAAGTTATGGGGCTTGTTCCAGATGGGGATCGCAAAGGCAGAACCTCCCACGCAGGAACTGCCCCCTGAAGATCCCGGGGCGGAACCGGACTGGATACCATTTGTTTCCCTGATGCCCGGACTGGAGGCTTGCACCCCCAAAGTTCCCAGGAAAACGAAGGAGCCCTGGGAACAGTTTCATGCAACCATCGAGCAGATGGAGGACCCGGAGATTCGGACGAGTGTTCCGAGGATGATTCGTCATGTGTTGGATGCGGGGTATGAGGATTATTTACAGTCTGAGTACTCAAACTATAAAAATCGATTGGAAGATCTGGAGCAGTTGGCCGTCTACGCCGAGCAGTTCGAAACACCCGAAGCTTTCCTGACCCAATTGGCCTTGGAAACGGACATGGATCCAGGCAAGAAACAGGAAGTGGCCGATGATGAAGAACGCATCCGCTTGTCAACCATTCATCAAGCCAAGGGATTGGAATTCAAAGTGGTGTTTGTCATCATGCTTTGTGAAGGATTGTTTCCGTCGGAACGATCGACCAAGGAACCCGAATCCGAAGAAGAAGAGCGTCGCTTGTTTTATGTCGCTTCGACTCGTGCCATGGACGAGCTTTATCTTTGTTATCCGCTGATGAGGTTTGCTCAACGGGGGAGCGGTGATCTATACCAGACACCTTCGAGGTTTATCACGGAGTTACCTGCTGATGTTTACGAGGAACTTAGGGTTAGGTGAATTTAAGCTTTGGGAGCGTTGCCACCTTCTTGCGAAGTCGGCTACGTGGGTTTTTTCGCGAGAAAGTGTCGATAAAGGTAGATCGTGACGTCCCGTCGCGTTCCTTGTGGCGTCCATAAACTGATCTGCCTTTTGTTTTGGGAAGCCTTTGATGTTCGCACACCATGCATTCGGATCTTTTTAGGTTTTGGACGGATCAAGGTTATCTTACCCGCCTGCGCGGCCACCTTCTGGCGAAGGCAGCTACGTGGATGCTTTCGCGAGAAAGTGTCGGTATAGGTAGATCGTGACGTCCCGTCGCGTTCCTTGTGGCGTCCATAAACTGATCTGCCTTTTGTTTAGGGAAGCCTTTGATGTTCGCACACCATGCATTCGGTTCGCTTTAGGTTTTGGACGGATTAAGGTTATCTTACCCGCCTGCGCGGCCACCTTCTGGCGAAGGCGGCTACGTGGATGCTTTCGCCAGAAAGTGTCAGTCCCAGCCGATCCGTTGAATACTTTTTACCAGGTCAAAGTGTTTGTCGTTGCTGAGGACGGGGAGTTGGTGTTGTTTTGCGAGCGCAGCGATCCAGATGTCATTTTCCGGAATGGGAGTTCCTGCTTTTTTGAGTTGCTGTCGGATGGCAGCGTAGGATCGTGTCGTTGTTTCGGTGACGTCAAGAATGCTACAGAAATTCATGAATGCTTCGAACTGAGGTTCCACTTCTTTTTTAAGTCGCGAACCTCGCAGTCCAAATCGGTATTCACCTACCACGATGACGGGTAAGTAGATCCCCGCGACATCGTTGAGCAATTTGACGATGCCTGGATTTCCGTCCAAAAAATCAGAAAGCCCATTGGTATCAAGAATCATGTCCAGGATTCCTCATCGATGCGTCCACATTCAGATTCAATGCGCTCGAGGATTTTTTTGGTTTCGGTTCGGTGGTTTTTCAGGGCACCGGCAAATTTCATCCAGGGTTTCTCCATGGACGCTTTTTGATTCATTTTTAACTTTTCTTCGATCGCTGCGTTAATGAAAGCTCCCATGGTTTGGCCGTTCCTGGCAGCGGAAACCTTCACATCACGAAGCAGCGCGTCCGGGACTTCCAGTGTTGTTTTCATGTGATTTCATTTATACCCATATTTATGGGCAGTCAAGGATGTTTCAGTAGATGTTGGGGGCGCCACCTTCTGGCGAAGGCGGCTACGGGGGGATTTTTTGGCGGTGGTGGTTACTTTACGGCTTGATCATTGGTTGGGATGTGGGTTTGCTTGGGTTGTATTTATTCCGGTATTTTTTTACGAC
>Ga0181587_10002121_pt1 | contig 16536 bp, 15 predicted proteins | sample 071ome_27_FD_132463 | JGI IMG/M metagenome (GOLD analysis project Ga0181587, IMG submission 132463) | Coastal salt marsh microbial communities from the Groves Creek Marsh, Skidaway Island, Georgia - 071409AT metaG (megahit assembly) | ecosystem: Environmental > Aquatic > Marine > Intertidal...
CGACATGATACGTATCCACGGAGGACAGCAGCACTGGCGCAGCTGTCGCGGCTTAGAAGGGACATTCACGGGCGCGGGGCACTGGTCAGAACAGCCCGGCACAGCCGCTGGGCCAACGATTGAGCGCGGCCAAACAGACCAAGTATCCCACGACGACCTGATCGCTTTAGCCTATATGGATGCGGTGCGCTCCTACGACGGCCCCACCCGCTGGCAGGGTCAGTGGCAATCGCGCCACGATGCCGAAACGCGTTTAGATATTCACCAACTCGGATCCAACACAGATATGGACCTGCTCTGCGCTCGCTCAACGGCGACCCTCGGCAACCCCGACGACTCTCGCTATTGCTATAATGGGTTGCTCTGGTCACGCTGTCCCACTCCCGACGAACCGACGACGCGTATCGACTTAGTTTTTGAACCGAGTGTGGGACCGGCAGCGTTGGTAGAGGTCAAGGCGATTGAAGGATCCGGACAGAGCGCGGGCACGCGGTTGAGAACGCACACGGGACGCACGATCAACCTATACTGGAATCCCGACTCAGCGGAGACGGTATGCACCTTCACTGACGGCACCACGCTCAGCGAAGGCGTCGGCTGGACCGTTGACGATCGCCATCACGCCGCAGCACGGCATTTTACGACGCGCCAGCGCAGCGTGCAGGACAATCCACCGATTGAGGGAACCATTATTGCGCTCGACCGCTCAAATTGCACGATTGACGTGGATGGCCTGTCCGCTATAGAGCCCGGCGCACGCGTTACAATAAACCCCGACGGGCGCGGACATACCTACCGAGTAGAGGCCGTGCAGGCGCTGTCTACACGGCGTTTTCGTCTCGCACTGGACGTCGACTCGCTGCTCGGGCGTGGCCAGATACGCCAAACCGACGGAAGACAAGTCGTCCTAGACCACTTTATCGCCGCGCGCACCGGTAACCTGCATAGCACGCGCCTACAGATTCAAGGGGATGAGCCGTGGGCCATCATAGAGGAGGCGATCAACCCGGACGCTCAGTCTACTCAACTCTGGCTGCATGCGCCCATACCCGACGCCGAGCCGAGCACGTGGGTTGAAGCCGTCGACTACGTCGTTGGCGATCGAATTCGCTACGAGCCAACCGTCCATGCATAGATCCCGTTACAGATTTACAGCAGCGCGCTTATGTCCTCGACAGAGGCGACGCCCGTAGTACCTATTTGGTGGATAGTATGCGACGCTGCGGCCATCGCAATATGGCAGGCTTCCGCGGTCGCCCCTCCAGCAGCTAGAGCAGCTGCAACGTTGGCCGTGACGCTGTCCCCCGCTCCAACGACGTCGATTCGCCCTCGCGGCGGCAGTGCCGGTGCATGATAGGACGTCCCGTCGGGATCAGCGGCTATGATGCCGCTGCCCGACAGCGTCACGAACGTGGAACGCCCCTGTGACTGTGCCCACTCGGCCACGACAGAGCGCAGGACGCGACTGCTTGAAACGTCTTTGACCCCCATCAGCGAAGTCAGTTCTGCACCGTTCATTTTAAAGTTAAGCCGAGGAAAATCGCGTAGGCTGCGACGCGAATCGGCTAATATCGGCATCGTCGGGCGGCGCCGTGCCACTGCACCTAACTCAGCGCGTACCGCGTGCGTCAATACCCCCGTTTCCGCCCGATCCGTCTGCTCGAGTGCGATGATTGCATCCACACAATCTCCTAGCTTCGCGACGGATGCCGCCAGGCACTGGCTGAGCCAAGACGGCGTTGGGGTATTATTCTTTATATCGAGTCGCGACCGTTCGCGCGGACCCTGCTCTTCGAGCACGATCGGCTTGCAGTAGGTGAACGTGCGCCGGTCAGGAACGCATGGGAAAGAGTCCGTGCAGACAACGGATAAGTGCGACAGAGCCCGTCGCACCTGGTAGCCCTCGCCGTCATCGCCACAGTAACCAACCAAATCAATGTGCCCAATGCCGAGTGCAGCCAAATTGGCCACGACGTTACCTGCCCCACCCAGCTGATCTCGAACGCGCACTACGTTGTGCACGGGCAAACCCGTCTCGAGCGAAGTCTCTTCCCGCGCTGGGTCGATCTCTAGATAGCGATCTAAACACACATCGCCGACCACCGCTACGCGCAGTCCCGCATAGCGCGCAGACAGTCGCTCAAAGCGCATCTTAATCATTGAGTGTTATGACGTGGAATTCGGAAAGAAACGGGCGCGGCGCGCTGGAGGTCGCGCGCCGCTCCTAATCCCGCGGAGCCCCCAGATGAGTACAGGCTACATCTACTTTTTTAAGCGCGATGCAACCGGATATCTCATCTCCATATAAACCCGCATCTCGCAGCGCATCGTGAATGCTCTCCACGGCGCCTTGACCGACAATCAGCTCCGTCGTTTCACGCGCGGGAGATATCGCCCCATCCTCACCGTCAAAAGAAACGTAGCTTTGCTTGGAGATGGTCGCACCACCGGCTCCGGCAGACATCGCTGCAATCACTAGGTCACTCGCGTGCCCCTCGTTGCACACGAGAATCATACACACCAGATCGTGCAGATAGCGGTAGCCCTGCGTCTCTTCGCTCAGCACGCGACGGCGCCAGTCAGCAGATCCCTTCATTTCGTCCACGGCGGCAATAAGCTGTTCCATACTCGCCGAGTGCTGCTGGCCGCGCACGACCATATTGTTAATGATGCCGCGCGTTCCAGGCGAATCGTATATGAAACCTGCTCCCAGTTCGTTGATGCGTCCAGCCGTCACGAGCGCGGCAAAAATTTCTTCGGACTCCTGATCGGGGACCGTGACGTGCACGATCTCTTTGGCCGCCGGCACAGTAATGCGAATCAAGCCCAGTTTGTCTCGCAAACCGGTGCCCTCACCCGTTGTAACCTGCGGCATGGGCACACCTAAATCGAGTGCCGATTGCGCGAGGTGGTTTCCGTAGTCTTGCTGAACCGTGCATACGATACTCGATAAATCATCGCGTAGCGGCATCCTATTCGCATCGCCAAACGGAGCGATTTCCGGGGCTTCCCAGCCGGACTCAGCAACAATTTCAACCTCGTCGTATACGGCGCTACCGCGCCCGGGCACCTGTAAACCGCAGGCCGATATCAGCGCCTGAAGCGCGTCTTCGGCCGATTCGACCGGCACGTGAAACGTCAATCGCGTAGCGGGCTCTTCCTCGAGCACCAAGCCGGCGCCAATCCCCCAAAAACCCTCGCGTCGACGCAGAACGGTCGCTCGGCTTGGCTGCGCGTGATACGACCTGACGCCAATCTCTTGTAGCTTGGCCAGCGCACGGTCCACCACCGAGTTATAGATCGTACAGGTTAGCTGTGCGGCTCGAATCTTATCCATGACCAATCTCCTAGACCGCGGTTTTTTCTAGCTCGGCTTTTCGCCGCGCCGTCACATACATCCCAACGATTAACACGGAAAGAATAGGACAGACCGAAGCGAGTGACAGGATACCAAATCCCTCTATGCTGCCTACCTGCGCACTAATTCCCAGCCCCATTGCCAAAACGAGTGGCACGGTTACGGGGCCCGTCGTAACGCCCGCGCTGTCCCAACCAATATTGACGAAGTCCTCACTGGATAGCACCGTCAGCACCATGAGTAATACATAGGGCGGCACCAACATCCATATCAGGGGCCAATTGTAAATAATCTTGGCCACGCCCAGCGAGATACCTACCCCAACTCCAATGGCAACGGCCTGCATCAGCAGCTGTTTCTTAAACGTGCCAACCGTGAGCTGTTCTACGGTCGAGCCCAACGCATTGAGCGCCGGCTCAGCCAGCGTGGCGCTGTAGCCCATCATAAATGCGAAGAGGATTACTACGATCACACCGAGGATCCCCTTAAAGAGAGGCCCGCTAATCGGCGTGTAAGAGTACTGCTGGGTGCGCATATCAAAGTTCTCCGCGCGATAGGGCAAGAGCTCATAGCCCTCTTCCGTCTTGCGCGAGAAGACCTCTTCCACGGCTCCGTCGCTCGTAATCGCCTTGGTGACGATGGACGGATCAAAGTTGCGAATAACTTCATGCTGCTGCGTCATTTCGACCGACTTGAACGAAGTCGGTAAGTTGGTCCCTATCTCGCTGCCCAACCTCGACAGACCCAGCTCAATCCCAATGCTAAACAAGCTCATGCCAACGACGGCAAAGAAGATACCCAAGACGAGTTCGTCAGCGCGGCGAATCCGCTCGCGCAGCACGAATACGAGCACCAGCAACAGAAAGAGACTCAAAGGCACGATGGCCTGCACCGCGCCCAATCCATTGCGCTCTAGTAGATCTACTACGTCGAGCGTGGCACCCTTGCGCGCATAGAGCGCTTCGGCCTGCGCCCGAATCGCCTCTTCCGACCCATAAACGGCCAGACGCTGCGCGTTGGAGCCGCTGTCAAACAGCCAGTTGGAAAAGCCGTCGGCGCTGCCAAAAATGGCTTCCTGCTCTGCAACGTTCTTTGAGAGTGCCACGACATAGGCATCTAATGAGTCCGTGTTGCCTTCAAAAAAGGCCGCGCGCGCCATGGGACTGCCGTTGCGCATTACGTATCCCTTAAATGCCTCTTCGCTTTCGAAAAGTGAGACGGCCTGCGCGCGCTGCGCCGGGCTGGTGAATTCGACGTCAGAAGAGGGATTGGGCACGGACGGCAAGAAATACAGCCCCAACCCAAGCACCGCCAAAATCGGAAAAGCCGATGCCAGCGTGACCACACCAAATCCACCGGCAGCACCGCCCCCGCTGGAGGCCACGCGCGAGATACCAATACCCAACGCCAAAACGAGCGGGACGGTGACGGGACCCGTAGTAACGGCGCCACAGTCCCAAGCCAACCCGGTTAAATGCACGAGATTCGGGTCAAAGTAGGCCCAAATCGATATGGAGCCACCAATGGCATACAGCACGTAGACAAACGGCTTTAACGACCAGCCGTAAAGAAAACGTAGCATGCCAAAGAGCACGGCGATGCCAACGCCAATGCCGACTGACCACACGAGCGCATCCGAGTGTTTGTTGAGTAAGAGAAAGAGCAGCGGCGCATCCCACGCTCGAACGGAGGATCCGGCCGACTTTAGCACGCCGATGGCCGGCTCGGCAAACGTTGCTCCCAAGCCCAGTATAAAGGCGAACATTAGAATTACGGGGAGCACGGTTTTTTGCGGCAGGCGAATACCACAAATTTCACCCAGCGGCATCAGGCCAAAGAAAAGGCCTTCCATGAAGAAGGCCAGACCCAATACGACCACGCCAATACCGAGCGCTACGATCAGTGCATTGGAAATTGGAATACTGAGAACGATCAGCTGAAACAAGACGAGGTAGGCCACGATCAGAGACACGGTCTTGATCTGATCTACAATCTTCGACTGAGCATAGGGGCCGAGCATTTTTAGCGCCTGGCCGAAGGAAACGCTGACGCGTCCGGACGTTTGCTGTGCAGACATAACGACATCCCGCGTTTGGCGAGCGCCAATAGACGCGCGCACTGTATGAAACGGTTAGCAGGATCTAAGGTAACGGATCTTTAGACAGAAGCATAGCATAAAATCCGCGTATCAGACCGCCGTCGTCCACGTCATCCGGCCGGATGGTATGTCCGCCACGCCTACAACCTCGTCAACCCTGTAGCCATTTACACACCAATCACGTGCATGCGATAGGCACTTCATCCCAGCGTGTCGTATAGCGCGGCGAGCGACGCCCCTGCCGCACCCAATAAGAGCACGGATGCACTCAATGAGTGTCGTCTTTCAAATGCTGAAAGTGTTCAGTATACACATCCTGAGCTTGCTCAAAATCTTCTACCCGACCAATATCCAACCAATAATCTCTCATTTCAAAGCGAGCAACCGAGCTACCTTCTTTGAGCATCTTCTGAATAAGTGTATCCATTCCAAAATACTCGCCATCTGGAATACGAACCAATATTTCGGGCTTCATTACATATATGCCCGCCACAATCTCTTGTTTGAAATCCGGCTTCTCCTGAATCTCCTTTAGAAAATTGCCTTCTGAGACCACGCGCCCAAAGTTGAATGGTGTAATCATCTGCCGAGTTACAACAGTTAGATCAGAAGACACACTTTGGGCGAACCTATACGGTATACCAAAGTCTATATTGGTGAGTATATCACCATTCATAAGCAAAAATGGCGCATCCAACTCGTTGCGCAAAAGACTCAGCGGTCCACACGTCCCAAGAGGTTCTTCCTCTTGACTAAAGAACAGCTGAACTCCGTACTTGCTTCCATCTCCTAAAAAAGCTTTTACGTATTCGGCCCTGTAGTTCGTAGCAATATAAATTTGCTCAAAACCGGACCGCTTGAGGCTTTGTATCTGTATCTCCAACACATTGCTCTCACCAATCGGCAACAATGGCTTGGGAATCACTTCTGTTAGAGGTCGAAGCCGTGTGCCTAAACCTCCTGCAAGTATTACCGCTTTCATTAGTCACACACCATAAGGATTTCGACTCGATAATCGGACTTCATGCGAATGGACTCTTACCCAAAATAGCCTGCACCAGACAATTAAGCTACAAGCGAATACTGCTTAGACGTTGGCCTAATGCGCTGTATCACATACCTACACCCAGACAATAGGCAACAACATGAATGTATTCTAGTTATGAGGTAACAGGCCGATGTAATTTAGCAAGCTGCGTGCCAGCCGTTAACCCAATGCGTTTAAAACCATAATCCCAACAACTGCCAGACACATATAATTGCTGTATCCGCAGCCGCTATGCCTGTCTCATACATGACGTCGCACAGAGCAATAAGTGCCAACATGTGGGAAATAGTTTCATATATGACGGATGCCTTCATGAAAAGCGGTTGAACCAGTGCCTAACACATAATTTAATCACACATGAATATTTGTTTATAAACACTTTTTTCAAAAATAAATTCACAAAGTTGTAAGTAGCTGTGCGGCCGCGCACCCTACTTACAAAGCTATCACAGGCACTTCATCCCAGCGTGTCGTATAGCGCGGCGAGCGACGCCCCTGCCGCATGCGCCACCCCTGCCCCAACCCCTCGCGCGCCCAGTGGAGCGCCCGCTCTCCCCACTGAACCGTTACTCCGTCAATCGCCTCCATGAGCGCTCTCTTTTTTCCATCGTAGTGCTCTTGGTTCAGCAGGCTCGTCTGCTGCATGTCTGCAGGCGTCAGCGCTGTCAGCATAACGCCGCAGCGTCGATAGACAAAGTTAGGCCGGTATATCTGCCGCATGCACTGACAGGCCCAGTCAATCAGCTCGCCCGTATGCGCCGTCGACCACGGCAACGTGCGAAAGATCGAGTTGGCATAGGTATATTCGTTGAAACGACTCGTAGCAATAGACACGCGCATCGCTCCAGCGACGCTTCCCTGCTTGCGCAGAACCCGGGCGGCCGCTGCAACATAGGATGCGAGCGGCTCAAGTATTTCTTCTAGGTCGACCACATCGCGTCCAAACTGTCGGGAGCGGACGATGGCTTTCTTGGGCTGCTGAGTTTCGTTCAGACCGGAGCAGGGAATGCCGCGCAGTTCGAGTACGGTGCGCAGCCCCACAACCGTCATACGCCGCCGCACCCACTGGTCGTCTGCCTCGCTCAACTGCAGCGCATTGGTAATTCCATACGAAGCCAGCATTCGACCGTATCGAGGCCCAATACCCCACACATCTTCGACCGCCACTTCACTCAGCACGCCTTGCATATCCTCGTGTCCAATCAAGTTGCACACGCCCGTTCCTCTCTTAGCAAGGCGATTAGCTACTTTAGCCAGCGTCTTAGTCCCACCGATTCCCACCGATACGGTCAACCCAGTCCACTGCTTTACGGTGCTGCGCAGGGCCCGTGCGCACGATAATAGATTGGGCTGGGGATCGCGGAGGCCGACAAAGGCCTCATCGATAGAATAGACTTCAATTTCATCGGTGAAGGTGCGCAGCGTATCCATGACGCGCCGCGACATATCGCCGTATAGCGTGTAGTTGGAGGAGAACGCAATGCCCTCAGACCCCTCAAAAGCATAGCGAATTTTGAAGTATGGATCGCCCAATCCAATGCCGAGGGCTTTGGCCTCTGGCGAGCGCGCGACCACGCAGCCGTCATTATTGCTCAGGACCACCACAGGTCTGCCACGCAAGTCGGGACGAAACACCTGCTCACAGGAAGCATAGAAGTTATTGCAGTCAACTAGGGCAAAGTGTGATCCACTCATTGGACCTGGTGTATGACATAGGTTACTACGCCCCACACCTCAAAATCCATTTCTTCACTCAGCCGAATGGGGGGCATGCGCTCATTTTCCGACACCAGCGAGAGGTTCCCATCCTCCTGAGAGATGCGCTTGACCGTAAACTCGCCGTTGAGCACAGCCACGACTACCGATCTATCCGCAGGGACTTCGGCGCGATCAACGACCAGCGTGTCACCGGGATGGATTCCAGCGCCCAACATCGATTCTCCCTCTACCCGCACAAAAAACGTCGCTGCAGGATGGCGGATCACCAAGTTGTTCAGATCGAGACCATCGTCTAAGTAATCAGCTGCCGGCGAGGGGAAACCGGCTGGAACCCGCGCTATGAAAAAGGGAATAGCTGTATGTTCTTGCGCGGCGTATGGAGCGACTTGCACGCCTTTTCTACCGCGTGCATCTGTATCAAAGAAATTGGAAGCCATATGGAAGACCTTGTATAAGCAAACACAGTTGACTCTATTGGTGAACAAATGTATACCATTGGCCCTATAGCTGTCAACTGCGCGCAGACGAGACAGAATCCTTTGACGCCCCTATTGCGCTGACATCCCAAGCGTCTTTTCTTGGTGCATCGCAAACGAAAGGCCACACCCGTGCTACAACACACGTTCTGTCATGCCCCCGGCTTAGGGCCACAAAACGAACGCTTGCTCTGGGACAAGGGGCTTCGCACCTGGCGCGATCTACTCTGGTCTGAACAGGTACCCCTTACGCCGCACAAAGCAGATGTACTCATTGACACAGCGCGGCGCTCGACTCATCACCTGAGCGAGCGCAATCCACACTTTTTCTATGAGAATCTTCCTGCGCGTGAGCACTGGCGACTGTTTGCGGAGTTCCGCGACAATACGGCTTATTTCGATATAGAGACTACGGGATTGGGCGGGCCAGAGGACCATATCACAACGATCGTGCTCTACGACGGCCGGCAGCTACGCCACTACGTGCACGGTATCAATATGGACCAATTTGCCGAAGACGTGGCGCAGTATAAAGTACTCGTCAGCTACAACGGCAAGAGCTTTGATGCGCCGTTTGTACGACGCTGCCTGCAGGCCCCCTTGGATCAGCCTCATATCGACCTGCGCTATGTATTGAGCAGTATGGGGCTCAAGGGAGGATTAAAAGGATGCGAACGGCAGCTCGGCATAGATCGTCGAGGACTGGAAGATATAGACGGCTTTTTCGCCGTGATCCTGTGGAATGAATATTGGCAGCGCGGCGATGAGAAAGCCCTCCATACGCTGCTGGCTTACAATGCGCTCGACGTCATTAACCTAGAGGCTCTGATGGTTATCGCCTATAATCAGAAGCTAGCCAGCACGCCCTTTGCCGAAGGCACGCTGCCCGCACCACAGACGCACCCGCTGCCCTTTGAAGCCGATCATCCGACAATACGCCGCCTCAAAGCGCAGTACGGTCTATACTAAAACACGACACCGGACTCGATTGAGCGGAGCCGCGTTTCGCAGAACGTACGTGGGATGCGGTCTCGCTCTTACCTACCTGGGAGGGCCGCGCCTAGCGCGGTGATAGAATGCATCGTCTTTAATCTCCTCCAGTTCGGCTCGCTGCGCCTCCGTCAATACGCTTTCCATCGCCTCGCGATGTGCTCTGATCAGCGCTTGCATAGCCTCGCGATGCTCTTTCACAAGCGCCTGCATATCCTCGTGCTGCGATTCCATAAGCGCATCTAGCTTGACGCTCTGTTCTTCGCTCAAGTCGAGCTGGGCAAAGGGCTTTCCCGGACCGCGCATCGTCGGACCACCCGGTCCCCTATCACCGCGTCGACCCATCATAGACCGGTCCGGACCGCCGCGCCTGTGGCCGCGCTCTAAGCGTAGACGCTCCATCTGCTCGCGCTGCTCGGGCGTCAACGTCTCCGCTATCTGCCTTTGATGCACGTCGAACAGCCGCTCCATTGCTTGCGGATCTGGACGTGCACCGCTCATGCGCAGCGCCCGCATCTCTTCACGGTGTGCCTCGCGCAGCTTCTCTATGTGCATTCTCTGCTCATCGCTGAGCCCTAGCGCATCCATCATCGCTTCACCGCGCTGCCCGCGATCTGGCCGCGCATCTACCCCAGCAGCCGCCGCTATACTGAACAGGGCAACCAGAAGGTGCATCCATTTATTATTCACGGTATCCCATCCTTTGCTAGTATTTCCATGCACATCACCCAATGGCAAAACGCTCTACTGGTGCTATTGATCTCCGGGCGGCAAGCGGTCCCTCTTGCGTCCGTCTCGCATACTGTCTGGTGGGCGCCCCTCCTTGTGGAGATGGCGCATGCCGCGCGGTGGTCGCCGAGACCCCCAACGCCCCATCATCTCGCGAAAGCGACGGTCTCTGTCTTCAATACGCGCCCACTGCTCGGCATCTACATGCGGTTTGAGCTGTCCATAGACCGAATCGACTAGGGATTGCATCGCAGCGCGATGGTCCGTATCCAATTCTTTAAAACGGGGCTTCGCACCTTCTAGTATAGAACGCACTCGCGCGCGCTGCGCCTCGTCGTGCGGTTGGATGAGGCGCAGCGTATGGCGCGTAAAGAAATGTGGATTGGGAATCACTTGCAAACGCTGACGCATAAGCGTTCCCATCCCCAGGCTGCCCAAAGCGATTCCGACCAGCAGAGTACACAACAGAATAATAGCGCCCTTAGTTTTTGATCCGAGTGGCATCTCACTCCTCCATCGCGTACGCCGCGTTCAGAGAAATAGGCTCAATGGCAAAAACGGCTTCTAATATGGACGTATCTCCATAGGTATCATCGTGGTCGCTCCAGTTGTTGAATGCAATAATTAATGCGACCAGCGTCATAGCTGGGAAGAGCGGACGAAACATCCACATTAACCCATCGACCAGGCTCTCGCGCTCCTGCGCACGCGCGGCTACGCGCGCGGCAAAAAACGGTCCGAATGAGTCGGCGCGCTCGGAGCGCAGATCTGCCTGCAGGCTTTCCAGTCGCTCCCATCGGACTCGCACACCGTCGTCGGTTTCCAGCAACTGGGCAAATTGACGGGCCTCATCGGCATTCAACTCGCCGGCTAGCGCCCTCATCATCAAAGTATCCATGTCATCAATCATATATCGCATCACCCTCGTTCTTGAGGATATCCTCCAGCTTTTTCATCGCGCGTGAAAGACGCGAGAGCACCGTACCCTCTGCAATATCCAGCAAATCGGCCGTTTCCTTGGTTGAATACCCCTCCAGCATGCGCAACACTACGACTGCGCGAAACGCAGGGTCGAGCCGCTGCAACGCCGCGTGCACAGACTCGCTACGCTCCCTCTCCGAACGCTCCTCGCGCCCGTCTACACCGACGTACTCGGGGGGATCTTCTGCTTCGTCGCGACTCCAAAATCGCCAGCGCATGCGTTTCCGTCGCTCTATAGCATTGAGCGAAAGGTTTATCGCAATACGCGTCAGGTACGTCCCAACGGCTGAATCACCGCGGAACCTGTCCAATGACTCGTAAAAGCGGATAAACACTTCCTGCCCCACGTCTTCGGCCTCAGCACCGGCGCCGAGCATACCCACTACGGTAGCCGCAACCTGTCCCTCATAGCGTTCCACCAGTTGGCGAAAGGCGTGACCATCGCCCGTCTTGGCACGCGCGATCCACTCCATGTCGGTGGACAATGACTCACCCATGCGTATTGGACAACCTATCGTCCGTTTTCATTCCTTCGCTCTGCGCTCATCACAGCATTCTACCTATTGCAGCGAACCGCCTGTCCCAACTCGGCGGACATACACTCCAAAATAGACGGGGACATACAACACAGACAGTCTTATTTTAGAGAGGCGACCGCTAGACGCTTCACCGCTTCGCAGAAGCGATGGCTATATCCGATCTCTACGGGCGAGACGAGACGGCTCAGCGCGTAGAGAATATACTGGCCGGCGTTGTTATTAGCGGCGTTTTTCGTACTTTCTGTGCGTCATCTTAACCTGTGAAAAAACAACGTCGATGCAGATTCTCACCCTCGGTTTAAACCACCATACGGCGCCGGTAGAAATACGCGAACGGCTCGCATTTCCCGAGAACGACCAGCCACAGGCGCTGACGCGCCTGCTGGAGGAGTACGGCCTCAGCGAAGCGGCTATCCTTTCGACGTGTAATCGCTCAGAGCTCTATGTCGCAGTCGACGGCGAACGTGGACTGGACGGTGCGCAGCGCTTCCTAGCCGACACTAGGGCCGTCGACGTGCAGCAGCTACAGTCGCACTTCTACACCCTGCGCGGCGAAGACGCCGCCACGCATCTATTCCGCGTTGCCTGCGGCGTCGACTCGCTCGTTTTGGGCGAGTCGCAGATACTCAAACAGGTGCGCACCGCGCTCGACACGGCGCAGCAGCACGGTTCGGCGCGCCTCTTGCTCAACGAACTATTCCAGCGCTCACTGCGCACCGGTAAGCGGGCGCGCAGTGAAACAGACATCGGCCGAGGACACCTCTCTATCAGCACGGCAGCCGTGGAACTGGCGGGTCAGGTATTTGACGATTTGGAGGCCTGCCACGCCATGCTGCTGGGCGCTGGTGAAATGGGCGAATTGACGGCGCAATACCTGGTCGACGCCGACGTGGCGTCCCTGCGCGTGGCCAACCGAACGCTGGCCCGTGCCCAAGAGCTTGCAGCGCGTTTTTCGGGCCAGGCAGTCGACTTTAACGATCTGGCTAACCAGCTAGCAGAAACCGACATCGTCCTCTCATCGACATCGGCTCCCGGGTTTGTAGTAACCCCGCAAATGCTGGGCCAAGCCATGCAACAGCGCCGCGGTCGGCCCATCTTTCTCATAGACATCGCCGTCCCGCGCGACATCGACCCAGCCGTGCGCGAAATTGACAACGTCTTTCTTTTCGACATTGATGATCTGCAGCAGGTCGTGGCCAGTAACAAGCAGGAGCGCGAGCGCGAGATTGCCAAAGTCCAGCTTATTATCGAAGACGAATTGCGCGATTTTCTACACTGGTTTAATGCGCTGGGAGCGGGGCCCCTGATTCGCGACTTGCGTCAGCGCGCAGCCTATTTACAGCACGTCGAGCTGCAGCGATGGAATGCCAAATTAGAGCGCCTATCCGAAGAGGACCGCAAGCTGGTCGAAGGTATCTTGCGCGGCTACGCCAATAAACTCCTGCACGAACCCTTGGTGCAGGTACGTCAATTTGCCAACGATGACGACAGCTATATTCGCCTCGACACCGTGCGACGCCTCTTTGACCTAAACAACGGAGCCAACGGCTCAACCGAGGGAGACCAAACGTCGTGACTACGGCATGTGTCCTAACTCTAGGCCTCTCGCTCGTTCTCTACCTAGCGGCCTCGCTCTTGTTTCAGGGCTCTTTCCTGCTGCGTAAAACGGGATGGGAATCACTGGGACGTCGCGCGCTTCTGGTCGGCGTCTTCGTGCACGTATTTGGCATGGTGCTACACGCCACCCTATCCGGTCAATCACCCTTTTCTAGCCTCCTGGTCATTATCTCTTGGCTGATCATAGCGCTGCTTGGCGGGGCGCTGCTAGCGGAACACTATACGCGCGTACGCTATCTGAGCCTCTTGGCGGCTCCGCTGGCCTTTCTCGCCCTCCTCTACCCAATGCTCATGCCGGTAGAGCTGGCCAATAGAGACCATGTGCTGGTCCAGTATCCCTGGCTCGGCGTGCACGTCGTGCTCTCTCTGTTGGGCTATGTCGGCTTCGCGCTCGCGTTTTGCACGGCCGCGGCCTATTTGCTACAGCAGCGCGCGCTCAAGCGCGGCCGTCTCAACCACTATCTGCCCGCACTAGACACCTCGGCAACTGCGACCTTCCGCTTTGCCGGGATCGGATTCTCTATTTTCACATTGGGCTTGGGGATGGGTATTATCTGGATGTTTGGCGCACCTGGTGCGCACCTGCAGGGACCCGACACCAAGATATGGATGGCGATCCCCCCGTGGGCTATCTTCGCCTACTACCTCTACGCGCGCGGCATCCATCGACAGCAGAGCAGTCGCCTCAAGTGGGTTGTAATCGTCGGCTTTATCCTCGTCCTCGCCAACCTCTTTGGCGTGCGCCATAACTTTGGCGAGCAAACACCCAATACGCAGAGCCAAACCGCCTGGAGCGTGCTCTACCTCACTTAAAACGCGTGCGCTGGCCATCCTTCTCTTGCACTGCGCCATGTCGCATCAATATGATGCACTGTTGCAGCCTCTCCGTTACAATTCAGGTCACCAAACCGCCCCCAAACAACTAAGTGTTTGTTTTATATAAACCTGTGCGACCCAACGTCACGCCATACGCGCTGGCACAGATCTTGCCACAATGTATGCGTCTAAAGCCCTCTATTCAGCTAGGAGCACACATCGTGAAACGCGAACGTTGGATTCGCCTAATTGCCGGCACATTCGTCATGACGAGCCTGGCACTAGGCCATTTGGTCAATCCCTATTTCTATCTCTTTACCGCCTTTGTAGGTCTCAACCTTTTCCAATCGTCGCTTACAGAGTGGTGTCTGATGGAAGACATTCTACGCAAGATAGGCATTGAAAGTTAAGTGAATTGTATATGAATGAAGTGATCGGACTCGCACTGTTCTCGGGCGCGTATTTCGCGTTACAGCGCTACCTTCTTCCCCGCTTAGGCGTGCCAACCTGAACAGCGCTCACACTTCCGGAGGAAGAAGAAAAAAAGACTACCAACCGACACGCCAATACGACTAGGTAGTACGCCAGCAGCAGAGCATCAGCCCAGACTAGTAGGGCCGCGCTAAAAAGGGAATCTCCATTTCAGCCGCCGTCAGTCCACCGTGTGAACCGTAGTGCCGCTGTTCGAACTTACCGCGCTCGTACCACCACACAGACTGTCCTGCGTGCGGCAGGACAACCAAATCACCGATGTGCGCATCAAACGCCTCGCTGGGTGGACCCGGTCCAAAGAGTCCACGCTCTACTAGGTCCGTGCAGCGCAGCACGGAGGCCCGACCGCGCAGGCGCATTTCGAGAAACGCCTGTGCCTCTTCGATGAGCCCATCATTGATATAGAGAAACAAATCGCGGCACGAGCCGGCCGGAACCAAGAGATCTCCGAACTCGCTGCGCCGCAGGAAACGCTCTATCCCATCAAATTCAGGCTCTATGTTGAGATAGATCGTCGTTTTGGGATCGATCTCAGCCATGCCGTGGTCGGCCACCATTAGCAGGAGCGTATCGCCGTCTAGCCCCTCGCCGAGGATCTGTTCAGCCGTGGCCAAAAAAGCATCTACTTCAGCGTTGATATGAGCCGAGTCGGGGCCGTGCACGTGCCCGACCTGGTCTATGCCATCGAAATAGAAAAAGAAGTATGATGGATCCGTCTCTTCGCTCAGACGCTTCTTCAGAGAGGTGAGTCCCTCGGCTAGCGTGCGGTAGGGAACAACGTCTGCTCCGTCGTACGTTAGGCGCGCATAGGGCGACACCAGATGTAGCGCAGGTTGAAACGCACAGGAGCGAATCCCCATTTCCTCCAGATCGCGATAGACCGTTTGCGTCGGCAAGATCTCTTCTGGCTCTACGTCCTCGAGCGCATTGCGCATCTTGCTGCCGGCAGGAGAGAATAGGAGCGGCACGACGATCTGGTCTATCAGCGGCTCATAGTATTGCCATTCGTATATACCGCTCTCAACGGGCGGCATACCGGTGTGAATACAGGTTACATGCGCGGCCGTTGTGGAGGGAAACTGCGCGGTCATCTTTTCGGCGACGCCCCCTTCGACAAAGCGACGCAAAAAGGGATCCGACCGTAGCCGAGGCTGACAAAAACGCCAGCCAAACGCGTCGATAAAAAAGAGGGCCACCTTTTTCCAACGCCGATCCACGGGCCCGATAAGCTCAGACGAAAGTCCCGAGTGCCCTTGGCCCGTCAGTGCATAGCGCACCATCTGCGGCAGATCTGCAAACGAACGTCCACCGTACTCCGGCAGCACTACCTCTGTGTCAAACACATCCATTCTCCGATAAAACAGCGCCGAACCGATGCGCGGTGCATCGACCTGATCAGCGCTCACTCTTGCTAATAAACGATGGAAACTATCCCGGCGCGAGCCCGCCTTCCCACGCCCGCTTCCACTCTGACACGATACAAGTACGTGCCGGGCGGCACGCGTCTCCCCCACGCATCTCGTCCATCCCAAATGCGGATATGCCGCCCGCTCAGTTCCTCAGCGGTCTGTCCCGAGCGTATGCGTCGGCCGTCTAGACTGAATATCTCAAACGCCACGGGTGCCGGACGCGTCAGCTTTAAAACATCGTACGAAACGAGCAGATAGTCGTTA
>Ga0181587_10002130_pt1 | contig 16490 bp, 15 predicted proteins | sample 071ome_27_FD_132463 | JGI IMG/M metagenome (GOLD analysis project Ga0181587, IMG submission 132463) | Coastal salt marsh microbial communities from the Groves Creek Marsh, Skidaway Island, Georgia - 071409AT metaG (megahit assembly) | ecosystem: Environmental > Aquatic > Marine > Intertidal...
ACTCTCCTCAGCTGGCTCTGCTGCTAGGGTAATCAACGGCGCCATGCACTCGTCAAAAGACAGCTCTGCACGCACGCGCAGCGACGATTTGACCGAATGTCGGTTCAGCATACTGGCATACGTTTCGCCGGCGCGCTCACCCTGCAGCGCTGCTGGGGACGCGTCGGGCGGCACGCTGTTGCGAATGTGATCCGCCTCCTGCAGCCACGTTCCTTCAAAAGTCCAGCGGGGGCTCCTCACAGGCAGCCAATCTTCCGCGTTCCACTGTCCGGTAGCAAAAGAACAGGCGTACGTCGCTTCGGCCACAGCGCTACGTGCCTCCGTCAGAACGCGCGGTGTGCAAGCCGGGTAGTGCATCAAAAATCACGTCGACGGCATCCTGCACGGAGCGATTGTCCATAGCCAGCACGAGATCGGCGTCCTCCTGCGCTCTGTCCAGTTCCTCGAAGAGAGGACGCAGTACGTCAAAATGTGTGAGAGGCTGCGGCACGTGCGGATGGTAGCGTGGCCCTCGTTCACTAATCTGTTGGCGCACATGCCAATACGTAGCAGTGGGCGCAGAAGACAGATAGACTAGACCCGCCGACTCGCCGATCTTGCGTCGGTTGGCGGCTTGGGCGAGGGTGCCCTCGCTGACGATGAGCAATCCGCGCGGCTGGGCTGCCAGAGCCCGGTCGAGATACTCAAACTCTTTCTGCCGCAGCTCCTCCTCACCTTCGGACTGCACGAAATCCCACAGAGACTTCCCTACCTGATGCTCCAACCAGCGATCCAAATCGAGTATTGATAGCCCGGTGAGCGAGGCCAGATAGTGTCCCACTTCGCGGTAAGGGGTGCCGGGCATGCCCCCCAAAACGACTGGGCGCTCTAATTGGATGGTCGGATGATAATCGTAATAGCTGCTGTTTGACATAGACATAAAACTAACCGATGTGATGTTTTTTTAACAAGGGAGTCCCCTTTGTAACAATTGGACGTTATCTTAAACCCTCCCATGAACGATTCCGCTGAAAAAGAAGGGCTTCAGTGGCTGCGCTGTGATCTGCACAACCACTGCGAGAACCACGATCTGATAGAAGAATACGTCGAAGGGGCTGCCAAACGCCTCGACGTCATCGCGCTGAGCAACCATGCGCAAAAGCCGATATTCTTCGAACAGCACCGCATGGTCGAGAGAGCGCGACAGCTCTTACCCGAACAGCTGGTGCTCTTTGGCATGGAGTGGAACGCCCCGCTCGGCGTGCACGCCAACCTGATCTTTCCCGTGGGACCAAACGAGGCAGAAAATGCCTATGCCTTCGCTCGGGCGCACGATCGCCTTGGATCGGGCGGAGAGCCTACGCCTGAGGCCGCGCTGGCCGCGCTGGCGACGCTGCCTGCCGACGAGCGCCCGGTGCTCTTTTTTAACCACCCAGCGGCCAACCAATGGTCCCATCAGGCCGTCGCCCGCTACATCGAAGCCGATCACGGATGCATCATTGCCGGGATGGAAGCGTTGCACGGCCACCAGCTACACGCCAGCATAGCCACACTCGACCCGCTCACCTATCCAGGCAGCGCCGTCGGCGGCTTATCTGATCACGTCTACGGCGGTGGGCGTCCTCTTTCTCTGCTAGCCCACTCGGACTTTCACGTGCATAAGATGAGCTATCAACCAGACTACCCGCTCGGCGTATTCAACCATTCGCTTGTCGGAGTGCCAGCTGGCTCCCGCAGTGCGGCCGAATTGCTGTCGGCGCTGCGTGCCGGACGCAGCTACGCGGCCCAAGGCCATTGGCTCAATCTAAGCGCGTTTCACCTAGGCCATACGCAAGTCGGCCAAGTCTGGAACGGCGATCAGACTAGCGGGCAGATCGCGCTTGAAGCCGGCGAGCCTCTCAAACAGGTCGAACTCATCGGCTCCCTCCGCGCGGGTGCAGCCTCTGCCGTGCTACGCGAATTTGGCCCGCTTGAAGCCGGGACACACGCGCTCGAGTTTGAAGTACCTGCTGAGGCGCGTGGATTTATCCGACTGCGCATTACGGCGGCGAGCCAACGTCGGCCCAATCCCGGCTGCGACGGCACCAAGCTCTTTCAAACCTCGGCAATCCTACTGGCATCTCAGCATACCACGGGTAGCTAACCTTCGGACTTGAGCACGACGAGCGTCGCTCCCCAACTCCCTTCTCCCATACCCCCCAAGCGATACGATTCGATCCCTTCCATGCGATCGAGCAGCGCGTGCACCGAACGGCGCAGTGCACCCGTTCCCTTACCGTGCACGACGCGCACGCTGTAAATGCCCCTGTCGCGGCAGGCCTGAAAGTAGTCGGGCAAAAGCGTCTTTAGCTCGCGCGGTTGAAACGTGTGCAGATCAAGCGTGCCATCAATGGGCACCTCAACCGCTTCGGGAACAAACGGCTCTTCTTCTTCCATACATGAGAACATATTCGGTCAGCGGGTCAATAGAAAGTCGGCTATAGGTAAATTCGATATGCGACCCTAGCGCAGACTGGACGACACGATTATCCTGCATAGGTTTATAAGACTGGAACAGCTTTTCGGTTTCCATACTAGAGCACAGACGCGCGCCCCTTATCCACGCTCAGAAAGAGACCATGCGTTTTTCTTTACCCCTCTACTGTCTTATGGCGGTCCAATATCTGATGGCCGAAGACTATCCACCCGGAACGTTTGAATACACGCCGCGCGTTAATCTCGAATTGCACCCGGTCGCCGTTGACCGACTGCCCGAACGCACGCTTAACCTGCCGGCCGGTTTTAAGGTCCGCTTTTTCAGCGGCGAGGTAAACCATGCCCGCTTTATGGCCTTTGACGAAAATGACGTGCTACACGTGGGTAACTTCAACACGCAACGCAGCGGCTACTGGCACAAGGATCCGTGGCGCGATGCAACCGTATTGGCCATGCCCGACGCCGATCGAGATGGCCGTGCAGACCGCGTATACGTAGCAGCCGATGACCTGCAGTTACCGCACAGCGTCGCCTTCTATAAGGGCCATATGTATGTGGCTGATCACGACGCTATTTACAAGATGTACGACGGGGACGGCGATGGATACTACGAAGAGCGCGAGAGGCTCATCAGCGTGCCGGGCATCATGAACCGTCCGTCCGAACACATAACGCACACGCTCCGATTCGACGAGCAAAACGAAAAGCTCTACCTCCACGTGGGATCCGGCTGCGATCTGTGTCGCGAAGACGATCCAGAACGGGCGACGATACTGCAGTTTAATACCGATGGCACTGGGCGGCGCATCTACGCCAGCGGAATACGCAACTCCGTCGGGCTTGATCTCCATCCCATCACAGGCCAACTGTGGGCTGCCGGACACGGACACGACCGCGAAGGACGTAGCTTGCCCCCCGAATGGATCAGCATTATCCATCCGGACACTTTTCACGGCTGGCCCCTTGCCTATGCCTATCGCAGTTGGATCGATTTCTCCAACCCAACCTATGCGCGGGAAATGTTGCCCATCACAGCACAAGACAGCGCGCTGGTCGAGCAGGTACAAAGACCAACCGTGCTGGTGGATGCCCACCTAGGTCCCATGGGGCTACACTTTTACACGCATGACCACTTTCCCGAGCGCTATAAAAACGCAGCCTTTATCGCGTTCCACGCCGGCACGGGGAGCAGCTTTGATCCCGGCTACAAGGTCTCGGTACTCTTTAGCAATCCCGACGGGACGGACGCGCGCATCGCCGATTTTATGACGGGCTTCCGGCCCGATCCGGACGAAAGATTTTACTGGGCTACGCCTATGGGTTTAGCTACGGACAGCGAAGGATATCTCTATATGAGCAGCGACCTGGTAACACCGGGCATCTTCCGCATAGAGTACGATCCTCAATAGCGTCAGTAAATCGGTTTGGCCCACCGATGAGGTCTGTTTTTTTTACCCTAACCCGCCGTGCCGTAGACGCGTCTCTAATTGAGATTTGTTGCGCCCGTTTTACGGCCAGTGACTCATAATGGAAAGAAAGTACGTGTCATGAAAAAATGGATCGCGCTATTGGTTGTGGCGCTTGTTTGCCTGGCATTCGGAGTATCGCCTTCCATAGCACAAAACGAATACCCACCTGGCGAGGTGTATCTCACGCCGAAAGTCAATCTGCATTTACAGCCTGTGTCCGTCGAAGGATTGCCCCGACGCACGCTCAATCTACCGCCCGGATTTAAAGTGAAGCTGTTCTCTAACAGGGTTAACAAAGCGCGCTTTATGGCCTTTGATGAGAAGGGGGTATTGCACCTGGCCAATATGCACACGCGAGGGACGAGTCAGTGGTCACCCGATCCAGAGCGCACGAGCGAAGTGCTAGCCTTTTTAGACCCGGATGGAGACGGTAGAGCCGACAGCGTATACGTGGCGGCTAATAACTTTCTCTGGCCGCACAGCATCGCCTTTTACAAGGGCCATCTATACGTGGCCGATCACGACATGATCTACAAAATGTCCGACGCCGATGGAGACGGATTTTACGAGGGACGCGAAAACTTTATTAAAGTGCCCGGCATTATGGGACGCTCCTCGGAGCACATCACGCACAGCCTCGTATTCGACGAGCAAAACGAGAAGCTCTACTTTCAAGTCGGCTCCGGCTGCGACCTGTGCCGCGAAGACGATCCAGAGCGCGCTACCATCTTGCAGTTTAACGCCGACGGCACTGGACGCCGCATCTACGCCAGCGGGCTGCGCAACGCCATTGGCATAGACTTACACCCCGTTACGGGTCAGGTCTGGGCCGCAGGCAACGGGCACGACCGCGAGGGGGCCTCGCTGCCGCCAGAGTGGATCAACATCATCCCCGATAATTCGTTTCACGGCTGGCCGCTATCCTTCGGCTATCAAAAGTGGGTCGACTTCTCCATATCGCAGTATAAGAGTTCAATCTTCCCAATCACTGCCAAAGACAGCGCGCTAGTGGCTAGCGTCGAGCGCCCCGTCGCGCTCGTTCCCGCCCACCTGGCGCCAATGGCACTGCACTTTTACACGCACGACCAGTTTCCGCCCCAGTACAAAAACGCAGCGTTTGTTGCGTTTCGCGCCGGCGTGCTCGGCAACGATCCCGGTTATAAGGTATCCGTTGTCTTTAGCGAACCGGATGGCTCCAATGCGCGGGTCGGTGATTTTATCACGGGATTCAGACCTAATCCAGACACCAATGAATTCTGGGGCACGCCCGTCGGCCTGATTACCGACGAACGAGGCCACCTCTATTTGACGAGCGATCGTTTCGTGCAGGCGATTTTCCGCATTGAGGCCAGTCCCTTACAGGGTCTGTGGGAAAGCCCACCCGCCGAGCAGTTGCTGGCAGGAGCGACGCTGCGCATCAACTCAACGCTGCGCATTGTTCGACAACCCGATGCCGAACAACCCGTGCGCGTCGTTGCCGACTTGAGCGCCTTTGGAGGTCCTGCAGAGTTTCCCCTTGAGCAGGTCGACGACGTGACTTACAGGCTGCAAGCTGAGGTGGCCACTGGCTCTGAAAATGGGCGCAAAGATATAACCATCACCCTAGAGCAAGCCGGCGAACGCAACCAGATCGTGCGCTCTATCGTCGTGCTGCCCGAACGCGATAACGCCGTATATGACGACGTGCTACGCTGGGATCAGGGCGCCCTCTTTAGCGCCGAGCTCGACGGCACCCAAACCGACACGACCTTTGCAGGCAATGCGGCCCTGCGCGTAATAGCGACGGGATTCACGATTGAATGGCTGCCGCAAACACCGATCGATCCAGCGGGCTACACCGCCCTGCGCTTTGCCGTACATCCGGGTCAAACGCAGAGTGGATTTCGTCCTTCTTTTTCGGTCACGGTAAACGGGCAAACAAACCAACTGCTCAGCGTTCTGGACCAAGTCGACCTAGAAAATCGGAACTGGCAGATTGTTGAGGTACCTCTGGACAAGCTGCCGATAGGTGAACGCATTGAATCACTGCGCATCGTCGGCAGCTTGCGCGGCACGTTTTATCTCGACGATGTGCGGCTAGTCGCCGAGCGCCCCGTCGCCGAACCCACCGCCGTCGGGGAAACGGGCGAGCAGGCAACGCCAACGGACGCTGTCCTGGAGGCCAACTACCCAAATCCATTTAACGCCCAGACGACGCTGCGCTATCGCCTCAACGCCGACGGCCCCGTGCAGCTGGACGTCTACAGTCTGAGCGGACAAAAGGTGCGTACACTTGTAGACCAAACGCAGAGCGCAGGCGTCTACAGCGTTGCGTGGAACGGCCAGGACGACAACGGTCGCAGCGTAGCTAGCGGCGTGTACCTGGCGTGTTTGAAAAGCGCCGAAGCCATGCTAGTGCAGAAAATGCTTCTGTTAAAATGAACCCTTTCAAAACGCTGCAAAAAACGCGCAGACGCTCAAAAGCGAGAGGTGAGCGGATACGCGCTCATCTGCTGCACTAAGACCAGACCATGCGGCCACTTGCCTTTCCTCGACCCTACGCGTTTACAACGCGTACGATTGACGGCAGACGCGAGATACTAGACCCGCTGCGCCAGCAGTACGTCGCGCTGACGCCCGAAGAGTGGGTCCGGCAAAACCTCGTGCAGTTTCTGATACAGGAGAGGGGATATCCGCGCGGACTCATGGCCGCAGAAAAGTTCGTGCAGGTGCACGGGCAGCCCCATCGAGCCGACCTAGTCGTCTACGACCGGCAGGGCAGCCCGCTGCTGCTAGCGGAGTGCAAAGAGCCCAGCGTGAACATATCGCAAGATACCTTTGACCAGATCGCCCGTTACAACCGCGCACTGCGCGCGCGCTACCTGCTGATCAGCAACGGTCTAGAGCACTACTGCTACGCAATTGATCGCGACAGAGATCAGTATCGATTTCTCGACCATCTGCCGCACTACGACAACCTCTGATCAGGCCGTTGGGCTTCGGGCGCCCACCGAATCGAGCGCCACGTCCACCTCGCTCAAGACGGCGCCAACAGCCACCAGTAGCACACGGGCCTCCGAGAGCAGAGCTTCCGCCTCTAAGTACGCACTCTGAGCGGCTTCAAAAGAAGCCTCGCGCTCAATTTGCCACCCAGCAGCGATCCGTTGACAGGCGCGCAGGCGCAGATCGACAGCCCTTCGCATATCCGCATGCATCGCCCGCAGCTTGCGCGGTGGGTCCATGGCGTCTAGTTGGACGAGAACGGCGGTAAGCCGCCCATCTAAAACCTGACAAGCGGCCGCCAAGTTTTCCCCCGTTGCGCGCCCGGTAGATCCCACAGCCATGGCTCGGAGTGATTGCTCAACCTCGTTTATTTCGCTGATGAGTGGATCGACCGCAGCGCGGTAGGCTGCAAGAGCTTCGGCATCTCCATACGGGGTCTCTTGTCGGTCGCGACTGCAGCTGCAAAAGAGTAGAAACAGCGCGATTCCCAGTAGGATGCCACCGTCAATGCTTCGCATTGGTCCGTACAACCGACTACTGCTCTAGCCGCACCCTGAAGTCGTCTAGCGTAGCTCGCAGGCCGTCTAAGCGATCTACCCTCGGCTCCCATCCTAGCAGCGTGCGCGCACGCGTGGTATCCGGTTGTCTAATTTTGGGGTCATCTTCAAATCCGGCCGGTAGCGGCTGGTAGGTGATGGTGCTCTTGTTGCCCGTCAACTGGAGAATCTCTTCGGCTAAGTGCTTAATGGAGATCTCCACCGGGTTACCTATGTTTACCGGCATGACTTCGTCGCTCATCAAGAGCAGCCACAGACCATCTACCAAATCACTGACGAATTGAAAGCTCCGCGTCTGGCTGCCGTCGCCGTAGATCGTGATGTCTTCACCGAGAATGCCCTGACGCATAAAGTTGGGCAAACCGCGTCCATCGTCTAGGCGCATGCGAGGACCGTATGTATTAAAAATGCGCACGATGCGCGTCTCAACGCCGTGCGTCCGGTGATAGGCCATAACCATGGCCTCGGCAAAGCGCTTGGCCTCATCGTAAACGCCGCGATAGCCGATGGGGTTTACGTTGCCCCAGTACGATTCTTTTTGCGGATGCTCCAGCGGGTCGCCGTAGACCTCTGAGGTCGAAGACAATAACAGACGGGCTCCTTTGGCCAGCGCCAGTCCAAGCGCGTTGTGCGTACCCAATGAGCTAACCTTGAGTGTCTGTATGGGCATCTGCAGATAGTCGGCCGGCGAGGCCGGCGAAGCGAAGTGCAGGATGTAGTCGAGCCGACCTGGAAAGTCTATATAGCGGGTGATATCGTGCTCGATTAACTCGAAGCGAGGGTGGTCTAGTAGGTGCTCTATATTTTCACGCGACCCGGTGAGGAAGTTGTCCATCACCACGACCTTGTGCCCCTCGGCGAGAAATCGGTCGCTCAAATGCGATCCCAAAAATCCAGCCCCGCCTGTAATTAGGGTAACGGGAATGTCTGACACCATGTATCCTTTCCAGTTGCTGCGCCGCGTGCAATAAGCACCTGCGCTAGGTCCATACGCCCGAGGGCGCACCTCCGCGTTCTATCATGCGTTCCAATGCCAATAGGTTGCGCATGACGCAGCGCGGATGGTGATAGTTTTCTTTCCGCGTAACGCGCTCTTCAAAGCGCACCGTGCGATCACCGCTGTACAGATAGAGGGGAAAACCGTGTGGACGCAGAGAAAAGCGCTCTTCTACGTAGTCAAAGGTGCGCTCAAACCACTGCGCCGGCCAGTCCCAATCGGTGTGCTCGAGTAAGATCAAACAGCCGATCATAACCTCTTCCTGTAGCCATAGCACCTTGTCATATACGTATGCGTCGTGCACGTCCAGAGCACGCAAAAAACCGCCATATACGTCGTCCCAAGAAACTTCCAAGTGACGGCGAAAGCGTTCGGCAACTAGCTCGAAGAGCGCGCGGTCGCCGCGGCGTAGAGCTTCGGGTAGCAGCATCCACAGCGTCTCTATCGCATGCCCCAAATAGATGAAAGACTCGTTGGCATCGTCCGGTCGCGTGTAATCGTGCGCCAGAACCTCGTTCATTAAGCGATACTCGGGGTTCCAGTATTTATTGATAATCGCATCGACGACGCGATCGGACAGCGCTTCTAAGCGTTCATCCTGTACCTGCTCTAGCATTTGTGTCAGGATTAAGATGAGCACCATGTGGCTGCCCAGCGGCCGCTGACCCTTGTAGCTAAGTGGAATATAGCCTTCGTCTACGGAGCGCTCGGGATCATCAAACTGCTCTAACCCACGCCACAGCGCCTGCTGCGCGACTTGCATGGCCTCTCTATCTCCGGTCGCATGCGCGTAGGCCTGCATGCCTTCAGCAACAAAGAGCGTTGCATAACCGCGCGGCGTTGCCGGTGATTCTACTTGACCCGTGCGCGTCAGGCTCTGCACCCAGTCGCCGCGCTCATCGCGGCCATGCCGCAGCAAAAAGTCTTTTGCGCGTCGAGCCACTTCTAAATGCTCGTCACCACCGAAGTGTCGATACAGATAGGAGTAGGTCCACAGACCGCGCCCCTGATACCACATGTACTTGCTGTCACTTGAGCGGGTGCCATCGTGGTCAATCGCACACATAAAGCCACCCAGATCGTGGTCTATGCCGTGGCGCTGCCAGAAAGGCAGGTATTCTTCAAACAGATAGCGGCGATAGTGATCGCGCAGCGCCTCGAGGCGATGTTTACCTATGTGCGTTCGATTCATACTTTGCTCCCGACAGGTCAACGGACCGCTCAACGAGGATCATGGCCCTTGCTCTTGATAACGCTCTGCGCTAGTGCATCCACCACGCTTTCTATGCTTTGCTTGCCTATTTCCCACGCACCGATTTCGCAGTAGAACGTCAGCCCTTGCTCGGCGGCCGAGCTGCGCAATTGCTCAATCTTTTGCTGGGCTACTGTCAGGTCGGAGTCAAAGAGAATGACTATTTCATCGCCTGAATACCAGCGCGCTACAATGTCGCTGCGGCGAAAAGGCACTGAGAACATCTCCTTTACGCGACGGTCTACTTCGGTATAGCCCAGTTTTTCGTTCAGGTCGTGAATATGGTTTAGATCGATAAAAGCTAAACAGCGCGTATCGCGCGGCATCACGTGACAAAACTGAAGAAACGCACCGCGCGTCCACATGCCAAACGAAGTATCCCAACTCAGTTCCTTAATTTGACGACGCAGTTCGCTCAGTTCGGTTTCAAAACCAAAAAGCTTACTGACCAACCGCCGCAACATAGCGTCCCTTCCCAGCATATGCTCTACAGTGAATTCTCATTGACTGTGTGAGCGTACAAAATAGCATCTTCAAAAAGCATCTTCAAGCCGCTTTACTGCCCTCGAGCACCTAGAGCGCGCAGGCCGCCGGTCCCGGTCGCGACGCGAAATAGAGTGCACTTTGCGCGGCCTGTGGATAGGCGTGTGCGTAGGCCGCTTCCCATGCTCGGGTAAATTCAGCTGCGCTGGCCTGTTCGACCAACGCCCATACGCTCCCTCCAAAACCGGCGCCAAAAGCTGAAGCCGCCAAGGCGCCTTCTTGGCGCGCAAAGCGGGCCAGCCCTATAGTCTCATTAATTTGGTTTTCCAGAACGCTAGCTCCATATCCTTGAGACAGGTCGACCTGTTTTCCAAATGTAGCCATATCGCCCGCACACAGGGCCGCAGCGGCCGCATCAATAATTTGGCCGTCCTCCAAGAGAAAGTGGCGCAGCCGCTGTTCCAGCTCAGCCGATGTGTATGCCGCTTCGGCCGTTTCTCTCAGCGCGTTCTGTAGGACTTCAGCCGCATCGGGTGCCGAACGGAGCACGTCGGCTAAGTAGACTTGGTCTCCCTCGGTTGCGCGCTGCCAAACGTCGACAATGGCACGCACCTGCAGCGCTGCTCGGTTGTAGAGGTCCTGTGCGGCTCCGGTCTTTTCGGCGACTACGCCGCTGAAGCCTATGACAAACACGCAGTCTTCAGGCACCGCAATCCGCTGCTCTAGGCGGGCCGGGCAATAGGCGAACTGACCTAGCGTGCCCGACTCCGAGCAGAGAATGGCCGTGTGGTCCTCGCTGCCGCCAAACGTGCCCACGCCGCGGTCGCCAGTCAGCGGGCCAAAGCTCTGCCCGTTTTCAATGGTTCCCAAATAGGCGGCCAGCTCTAGGTCACTCTCAATAGCCTGTCGATAGACATCGCGCAGCGACAGCTCGTTGCGCGCGGCCAACGCGAGGTAGGTCGCAATCATAAAGGCGCTTGAACTACTCATGCCAGCGGCGGGAGGCAGGTCACTCAAAAAGGCGATATCTACGCCCTCTAGCTCACCAAAGTTGCGCGCAAGTCGGCGCATGACCGTAAGAGGATAGTTTGTCCAGCCACTTGAGGGCACCTGCAAATCGGCTTCCAATTCACACTCAACCGATTCGCCCAGCTCGACGGCCAGCACCGTTGCGCGCGCATCGGCACGCGGCACCGCGATCATGCAAAAGCCGCGTTCTACGGCTGCGACGATGCTGCGTCCGCCCGCATAGTCGGTGTGTTTTCCCAACACCTCGATGCGGCCGGGCACAAAGTGGGCGTACGCTTCGGCCGAACCGACGGCTCCCTTTTGGACAAGCGCCTCGGCAACGCGTGCAAATTGACGCGCCTTGGACAGGGACTCCGCGTGAGACAGGCCCGCTTTAAGCAGGCGTTCCTGCACGTTCTCTACCGTTATGTCCGCCAGGTTCACAGCCTCACCTCCACGCCGCTCAACAGGCGCTTTACCGATGCGATATCCCCCTGACTAGACAGATCCAGCACCGTCTGATGGTAGACGCGCATGGCAAATCGCACGCCCAGGTTATCTATGGCATACTGCACGGCGTCGGGCAGCTCTAGCTCGCCGCGCGCCGAGGGCTCTATAGCACGACATGCGGCAAAGATACGCCTGTCAAAGCGCCAGCTGTTCATGCTAACGCCTTGCAACCCTTGTAGCGACTGTAGAGCCGCCTCGTCGGGCTTTTCCACAATGCGCCGTAAAAAACCGTTTTCATCGGCTTCAGCGATGGCAAACTTGAGAATCCGCTCAGCGGGAATATTGCCGTTAGTCATCATGCCCTCCCGAGAAAACACGGCCAGACCCGGTCCCGACAGAGACCGCAAACCAGCGAGGGCTTCAACGGGGTAGTAGTTGTCTGAATTGACTATAGTGAAGGGATCTTCGGCAGCAAATTCTTCTGCGGCCAATACGGCATCGGCTGTGCCGCGCGGCTCTTGCTGAACGGCACACTCAACGCGCAGGCGCTGGCAGTCTAGCTCGCGCGTGCAGTACTCTCGCAGCGCGTCGTGCTCTGGACCGATAATGAGACAAACGCGCCGATAGCCCGCATCGGCTAACGCGCCCAGGGCGTAGTCTATAAAGGGTCGGCCTATCGGCATCAGCGCCTTAATGCCCGTCGAGGCAACGGCCGCCTGCTGCGAGTCTAGTTCAGCCTGTGGATTGGCTGCGCGCATCCGCGTTCCCAAACCGCGCGCCATAATTACGGCCTTCTCCATGGTTTCCTTTTCCTGTTCTCAATAATATAAGCGACACCGCGCACTATCATTCAGCCCATTTGCTCGCAGAGCCGAGAGGGACAATTGATTGACACAGGCGCTTTCTATATAATGCAGTGCATTGATGATACAACCTGCCCACTATGACGGCAAGCAGCTGCGCGGAGCCCATTCATGTCACTCATTTTCGACCTCTCTCTCCTACCCGAAGCATCTCACCAATTCGTCGTTCTGTCCGACACGCACTACATGATTGATCCCGGCAGCGGACCCTTAGAATTTGAGTCGCGACGGCATCAAAGCGCACGCGCTTCCGCTGCGCTTCAGACCGCCGCGGCGCTGCCCTGCGACTTTGCCGTGCACTTGGGCGACTTGGTGCAAGAATATCCCGATACGCCCGACTTTGAACGCGCCTTAGATGAAGCGCTAGCCCAGCTGCGTGAAAGTAACTTTGCTCCCCAGCACGTAGCCGGAAACCACGACGTGGGCGACAAGCCCGACGCATCTATGCCAACCCATCCCACGGACGAGGCTAGCCTCGCATCCTATCACAGTCGCTTCGGTCCTTCGCACTACGCCTTCGACTGTGGTCCGCTGCGCGCTATTGTACTCAACTCACAGACGTTCAACACGCCCTACAGCGCCGAGCAGCGCGCCTTTTTTGAACGCGAGCTGAGCGAGCATGCATCGCGGCGCATAGCCGTCTTCTTACACCTTCCACCCTACCTTTGGGATGCTGCCGAACCGCACTGGGGCCACTACGACAACATCGGCGAGCCCGACCGCACCTGGCTGCTCGACCTGCTTGTAGCATACGACGTAGAAATTCTCTTCTGCGGACACGTGCACTTTGCCTTTTACGATCGCCTGCGCAACACGCGGATGGTCGTCGTTCCCTCAACGTCTTTTACCCGACCCGGGTTTGGTCATCTCTTTGCCAGCGCACCAGCACCGGAGCAGGGGCGCGACGACCGAGGTAAACTGGGCTTCTATTTTTGTCGACTCGTCGGCGACCGCATCGACCTACACCTAGTGCGAACGGAAGGCAACGAGGCGCTGCAAACCGGCCAGACGCGCTTTCTGACGCGCACGCCGGCCGCCCTCGACGGCGCGCCGCTGGGATGGACGCTGACCCACGCCCTCTGTCCAACGGCACAGGTGCCGATTGCGTTTCCCTCTGTTGTGCGCCAGCACGTGCGCAACGACTATCCATTTCTTTCCCTGCTGGAAATAGGAGCAACCCGCATACGCGTGCCGTGGACCGATCTAGAAGACCCGCTGCAGAAACGCCGCCTGCAGATGCTGCGCAGCGAGGGCGTGCGCGTGCACGTCTTTGCGCCTCATGTCGAAAACGCAAACCTTCACACCTTGCTCGACGGCCACCCCAACGCAGCCGACGTATGGGAAGTGCAGCTGGCCGGCAGTCCGTGGCCAAGCAGCGAGTGCCTGACCCATCTAGCCGACTGCCAGCGCCGCACTGCGCTGGCTCTATGTCCCGTGCTGCCCGGTCAAAAGGTCTACGGCAAGCAGCACCCGCGCACGCGCATCGGCTACCGCGTTGACGAACTGGTCGAACTAAACGCGCGGCTCGCCCAGAGCGACCTGCACATCGAAAGCGTCTGCTGCCGCATCGACGGCGACGGGCAGCCCGTCGAAAGCGTGGACGCCTATCGAGCCTTGCCCTCCCTTTCGCACATCGGACGGGTGGACTGGCTGCTGAGCCTGCCGCACCTCGATGACGAGGCGCATGCTCTGCTGGCCTGTCGCGCACTCTTTGCCACCGCCGCGCTGCCCGACGGCTACCTCTTTGTCGATCCGCCGCAGGATCTAGACCGCACCATGGACGCATGCCACGGCCTGATCGATACGCGCTGCAATCCGCGCCCGGCCTTTCACGCTCTGCGCTCGCTCAACACGCTGCTGCACGCCTACCGGGGCAGCGGATACACGCAAACCAGAGGGGCGTACAGAATGCACTCATCGCTCGGCCGCGTCGAGCTACTGTCTGGCGACGAGAAACCGGCGCGGCGCGGCGGAGATGAGCGGTGGTACGATCTGGTTAACGGCACGGTTAAGACGAAAAACGATGGGGGAAATACTGCGACGGAATCGAAGCTTTATGTGCATTGGTCAAGCCCGTAGAAGAACCTGCATAACGCACAAATGAATTGCCTTCCTTTTCACTTTTTCTTACTACTTGTCGACGAATACAGAAATCCTCCGACAACAGAACGTTAACCATGGGGAGTGTAATTGGTGAGCGAATTAGATCTGTCTTCACAGCCGGAAGTCTTGGCTCTGTTTGATGGCCCCGTATCGATGGTGGTCGGCTCAAGTAACGAGCAAAAGCGGCCTCATTTCGCGCGCGCCCAAGGCATTCGGTGTGGAGAAAAAACAAATAGCGTTGTTGTGTTCATCCCCGAAGTTGTAGCGCATTCTATTCTGAATGATGTACAGGAAAACAACAACATCGCTGTCACCGTCGGCGATATCAGCAACTTCGAAACGCGTCAGTTCGTCGGTGTTTGCACGCACGTCGAAGAGGCGAGCGACAGCGACCTTGAACTCTGTGATACGATGCTAGCGCGCTCCGGGGAAACGGTTGCCATGTTCTTTGGAGAAGAAGGCGCGGAAAGCTGGAAGCGCATGGTCACGCGTCCTGCTAAGGCCTTTCACATTCAGGTTCTCAACGTGTATGACCAAACGCCTGGGAATCGCGCAGGAGTAAAGCTCTTATGATAACCGAAGACCTCATACCCGCTCTGCAGGGCATTGTTCCAGCGTGGATTGTAACGACTTCAGATGAAAATATTCCCAATTGTACTTGTGTGAGCCAAGTGTACCCCGTTGACGAAACGCACGTAGCAATCTCGAATCAGTTCTTCTCCAAGACATTCCGCAACTTGCAGAACAATAAGCACGCCGTTGTCCAAGTGATACACCCTGCAGACAATTGCATGTGGGTTCTAGAGATAGAGCACGTGCGCACTGAGACCGAAGGGGCTCTGTTCGACGAGATGGACATGCAGCTAGCCGCCATCGCATCCATGTCGAATATGGAAGATGTGTTTAAACTGCAGAGTGCCTACGTGTTTAAGGTGCATTCGGTCTCTCATTTGACCGAAGCCCAACACACTGCCCAATCGCTATGAGCGAAAGCGGATTGTCGCACGAAATAAAGCGGCAAATGTCGGAGAACCAACAGAAGATCGATCAATTAAACGATCAGCTCAGCCGCAAAACCGACGAAATCAAAATCATTCAAACTATCTCCTCCGAGATCCTCAACACCTTGGATTTGGAGACGCTGTTTGACAATATCATGTCCCTTATGCACGAGGTCTTTGGCTTCGAACACTGCATGATATTGCTGAGTGAAGATACACAGTTACGCGTAGCCTCCAGCCACGGCCACGAAGATCAAGGAATCGGTATGACCGTGCCCATGGGCAAAGGCGTGATCGGCACGGTGGCACAGCGACGCAAGATCATGCGCATGATGGGGCTGCGCACGCGGCGACGCTACGTGCAGCGGACAGCAGGGGCAGAAGCCGATGCTCTACCCACGTTAAAAGACGCCGATAGCCAGATCGCTATTCCCCTGCAGGTCAAAGACAAACTCGTCGGCGTATATACGGTGGAAAGTGAGAAAGCCAATGCCTTTGACGCATTGGACGAGGAGATACTGACCATCGTATCCAACCAAGTGGCAGCCGCCATCGACAATGCTTCGGCCTACAATCAGTTACAAAAGCTAGCGGAGGCAAACAGTCGGTTCGTACCGCGCCAATTCCTGCGTCTACTAGGCAAAGAGTCCATTACTGAAACAGAATTAGATGATCAGATAGAAGGCTCCATGACGGTGCTCTTTTCCGATATTCGCGACTTTACGCCGCTTTCCGAATCGATGAGCCCTGCCGAGACCTTTGCTTTTATAAACGACTACTTAGGGGCAATGGCACCCATTATTCGCGAGCACGGTGGCTTTATTGACAAATACATTGGCGACGCGATCATGGCGATATTTCCCAACTCACC
>Ga0181587_10002134_pt1 | contig 16475 bp, 8 predicted proteins | sample 071ome_27_FD_132463 | JGI IMG/M metagenome (GOLD analysis project Ga0181587, IMG submission 132463) | Coastal salt marsh microbial communities from the Groves Creek Marsh, Skidaway Island, Georgia - 071409AT metaG (megahit assembly) | ecosystem: Environmental > Aquatic > Marine > Intertidal zone...
GATGCTCAAGTTTATGCCGACCCTTTTTCGCCAGTTTGTCTGATTGCCAATAGCGTCAACGACGCGCTCGCTATCAAAAGAAAAGTCATCGATATGATTGACCCAACAGGGCCACTTGCCTGGGTTTGCAACGATATTTATGCCCGATTTTCTCACAGCGCCATTCACAAGGGCTCTGTGCTCGCAGAAGTCGCTCGCCGCCATAGCATTGCCCCCAATCAAATCGTGGCTGCCGGGGATCACTTTAATGATCTCCCCATGCTCAAGCGCCAATACGCCCAACATTTGATCGTTCCATGTAACGGTATGCAGGAGGTGATCGAGGCGGTTAGCCGCGAAAAAGGGTTCGTCGCTGCATCACCTGCCGGAGCTGGCCTGATGCAAGGACTCTCAAGGCTTGAGTCTTTGGGCTACCGAGCCACCCAATAAAACCTAATCATAGATCATAAGCAAACCTTATCGTTTTGAGTCCAGGATCACATCGAGCATCCTCATATAATAATTCGACACTGCTTTCGCGGTTAATCAATTGACACCTGACCACACGGGTTTTATCTTTGTTGAGATCTGCTTGATCAACAAAAGCAGACCCCACATTTCGATCACTTCAATGATCAGAATGATTAATGGAAAATCCATCTGAATGAACAATTCCACGTCTGCCACCGAGTCGACTGGTGGCACAGCATCCAATCCCAAGATCACTGAGGCTGTCATACGGATAGCCGGTAATTCCCAGGACGGTATCCAGTCCATAGGAGGCTTCCTAGCTCGATTGGCCGGCCGAAGCGAACAGGATGTCATGACCTTCATGACCATTCCCTCCACCATTTCGGGAGGGCCTTCGATCTTTCAGGTTCGCATCGGCACAGGTGAAGTACTCAGCGCTGGGGATGAAGCCGATGTCTTGCTGGCATTTTATCAACATTCCTACGAGGGTCACATCAATTCGCTCAAGCCCAATGGCATCGTGCTTTACGACTCGGATCATGTGGAGCCTAACCCATCGTGGCAAAAGGATTACCACCACGTCGGCATCTCCATCAGCAGCCTGACGGTCGAGGCCATTGGTGGGACTGCTCGAGACAAGGGAAAAAACATTTTCGCTCTGGGCCTGATCTGCCGCATTTTTAACCTCGATGCGACCAAGCTCACCAATCTCATCACTGAAAAATTCAAAGGTAAAAATCCCAAGATCACTGAGACGGCTATGGCCGCCTTCACGGCAGGGCACCAGTATCAGATAGGTCCGGTTATTGAGTCATTTTCATTCGCTGATAGCTCTCTTGGCCGTTCCACTCAGGTTGTGATGAATGGCAATGAGGCGCTAGCCTACGGCCTGATTACAGCTGGGGTTCGATTTGGGGCAGGTTATCCTATCACGCCATGGTCAGACATTATGGAGCTACTGAGGCGAGAACTACCCAAATATGGGGGCTCTTTCATTCAGTGTGAGGATGAAATCGCATCGATATCCATGGCTCTTGGTGGAAGTTACGCCGGCCGCGTGGCCGTGACGGGTTCAAGCGGGCCAGGCATATCGTTGAAGACCGAGGCACTTGGCTGGGGTATCATGGCCGAAATTCCTTTGGTTGTGGTCGATGTGCAACGAGGTGGCCCCTCCACTGGCATGCCCACCAACGTTGAGCAGTCAGATTTGAACATTGCCTGCTTTGGCGGACACGGTGACGCCCCGCGCGTGGTCGTGGCTCCTGCCAATGTCGAAGATTGTTTTTACACTGCCATGGAGGCGGTTCGGATAGCCCGAGAATACAGCACACCGGTCATCATCCTCACAGACCAGGCCATCGCCTCTCGTATCGAAGCTTTCAATGAGCCTGACCTCAAGACCCTTTGCAAGGATATCACGCCAGACCTGAGCCCGGTGGAAGATCACAAACCCTATGCCCTGGGCACTCCGAACGGGGTCACACACCACGTGGCACCAGGGACGCCCATCCGAAGCGGCAAATACCCCGTGGTCACAGGGCTCGAGCACGACGAGATGGGCCATCCAACCGGATCTTCCAAACTCCACATGGAGATGACCGCAAAACGGCGTGGCAAGCTCAAAGCCCTAGGGGAAAGCCTGCCGGTCCCCGAAGTCTATGGCCCAGCTGAAGGCAAGGTGCTACTGGTTGGTTGGGGTTCGACTCAAGGCCCTATTCAGGAGACCATAGACCGCGTCAGCAAAGAAGGCATCCAGTGGTCTGCCCTGCATCTTCGTCATGTCAATCCTTTGCCCAACGGTTTGGAAGCCATCTTCGCACGCTTTGAAAAAGTAATTGTGATCGAGCTCAATGATGAAGGTCTCTATGGCTACGGTCAACTTGCTGCCATCCTGAGAGCGCGCTTCTGTGATCCCAGAATCCAGAGTGTCACTAAGACTGATGGACTCACCTTCAAGGTGAAGGAAATTATCCAGCGTGTGCACGAGAAAATAACCCAGGCCTGAATCGAATTATTGTCCCCCGGAAAAAGCCAAGAGCATTGATCCCATCGCATCCCAAAATGAGTACGACCGAATCTGTTGACACGACTGCCCCGGAAACCACGCGTCAACCCCTTACCAAGAAAGAAATCTCAGCTGACCACCCAACGTGGTGCCCAGGTTGCGGCGACTTTTCAATCCTTGCCCTCTATTTCAAGCTGATACAGCAACGTGGGCTCCATCATGAAAAAGTGACCACTGTGGCAGGCATTGGCTGTTCTAGTCGATTCCCCTACTTCGTCCAAGCCAACGGTGCCCACTTCATTCATGGCCGGGCATTGCCTTTTGCAACCGGCGTTTCACTTTCGCGCCCTGATCTGCACACTTTTGTTTTCGGTGGTGATGGTGACGCTTTTTCCATTGGCGGCAATCACCTCAACCATGCGGCGAGAAAAAATGTCAACCTGACCTACGTGATCATGGACAATTTTGTTTATGGTCTCACCAAAAAACAGACTTCGCCTACCTCCCCCATCGGTTTTAAAAGCAAAACCGACTTGGGTGGATCCAAGGATAAGCCCATCAATCCAATGAAACAATTGGTGGCTGCCGGAGCCACCTTCATTGCCCGCACCACCAGCACCAATCCGAAACACTTGTTGGAAATGATGGAAAAAGCGATGGATCACGACGGTTTTAGCGTCATCGAATGCCTCAGTGAATGCGTTGAATTTTACCCTGGAGCATTTGATTCTTCCAATCCACGTAAGGGCGGCGAGTTCAACTTGGTGCCGGAAGATCATGATGCCAGCAGCGAGTTGGCGGCCTATCAACTGGCTGACCAACCCTTTCCTGGCCACTTCGGTGTTTACTATCAGGTCAACGAAACCACAAAGAATGCCAATGAACAATCTCTCATCCAGGCAGCCAGGGAAAAAACCTCTGGAAAGCAAGATTGGGAAATCCTCCAGGCAACTTTTGATCGCCTGAAATAGGGATTGCCCTAAGAGAGAGTGCCTAGCAGGTTGAACGATTCATCATATGCCCTAGGCAGGAACAAGCATTCCAAATTCACATCAAACCGAGGCCATGGGATGAATACCATGGCCTTTATTTTTGTGTGATGGATTCAAAGATTGTTTGAAGCCATTGTTGCTCCAAACCGCCGCAAGATAGATCAGGGATTCAGTAAAGCCTGGAAAGCTGGCATGGCTTTCAAGGCATTGAATCGCGTATCGGAACGAGCTTTGCGGGTCAGATCCGCAGCTTCGGGTTGACGAGAGCGCCGGTCACGACTCAGCTCAAGAGTACGCCCGAGTGTTTGCAGGGCCAGTTCCAGCTTACCGTTTACCGCTTGGGTCGCTGCCAGATCGAACCAAGCCTCTGGATTCTCGGGTAACACTTCAACCAGCCTGACTAAAGCCATCTCCAATTTATCGTATTGTTTGAGATCATTGTAAGCTGAGGCCACCGTCAAGATCGTCTCGGCAGGAGCATTAGGATCAGCAAGCAGCGTATCCATGATCACCACCGCATCGTTGGTTCGCATGGTGAGCACGTAGTTAGACATCAGTTTATAGGCCACATCCAGGTTCGTGCGATTAGCAAGGTGCCGTTGCTCGAGCGAACGTATGGTCTCTTCAATCTCAGTCAGTTTTGTCTGCCCCTGCTTGAGCATGTGCAATTGCTCCAACAGTTGGCGAACCCCTTCATTCTCGTAGTCGAACTCAAAACACTTCTGGGTGATGGCGATGGCATCATCAACCCGCTGAGTGGTGGCCAACAAATTGGAGTAGCGATAGACCGCCTCTGGACTGTAAGGGCAGAGTGCCACGGCCTGCTTGAATGCCAGTTCCGCTGCACGCATCAACTGGGCTTCAGACTCTGCGTCTTTTGGGCGAAGATGTTCTGGGCATTGAGGGCTCAAGCGCCAAGCATAGATGCCAGCGATGGCACTTCTCAATTTTGAGAAAGCTTTCTGAGCCCAGTCATCCCGAACAAATTTAGTATCTCCGCCAAATGCAGTCAGATCACCCAGCTGATAGACAGCGGTGGCAAAGTCGACAACCTCTTCAACAGTGGTGTCCTCATTGATCCAGTCCCCAATCAGACGCTTCATGTATTGCGACCAAAAGAGCCGATCTTTTTGTAGCGTCTCCTCAGAAAAAGCGTCTACCTCCTCGCGATTGATCTTCATGATAATCCCAAAAGGCGATAGATGAGGATACATCCAATCCAGGGGCATGCTCTCCTCAATGTAAAAGGGATGATCTGGGTTCTTATCGAAAATCACCTTGGCTAGAAGACCATTGATAGCCATGACCGCAGCTTGCCCTTGAACTGCGATCCGGCCATCAGGAGTTTCCGTTACGATTTCACCTGGCCGTAACTGATTGTTAGCCCGGCGAACCGCTGCATCGGCCATGTATTCCATGTAGGCTTGATCCGAATCCGCATCGGAAGGCGTGTAGATCTCAGTGCGGGGATAGACGCCTTGGTCTCGGCGCTTGGCTTCAACGTAGGCACCCATGCGGGTCATGGCCTTATCCACCGGACTAAAGGCCCGCGCCAGTCCATTGGTGATCACATTCAACTCCTTTTCATTCGTCGAACGCAGCATTTCCTGAAAGAAAGGAGGATCCTGCTGGGCGCTGCGAAAGTAATGAGCGCGGATGTAATCCAGGTAGGTGCCGTCAGCCAGGGCATTCTGAGTAATGAGATACACATCACGCCGATCGAAAGCAGGATCTCTAGGCTTTTTGGAGGCGGGGAGAAAGCTTTCACAGAAAATCATGTAGGTGGGGTTGAATCGCCCGGGATCAGTGCCACCAAAGAGAATCGCGCCTTCTTCCATTTCCGGATAGACATCGAAGGGAGGTGAGAACATGTCATGACCAAACCAGTAGCCAAAAAGGTGACCCCTCTGTTCGTTTTCCCACCAGTGGCTCAGTATGGAATGAAATGGAGCCATGGATAGGACCACCAGGATCGCGGTGGTCGGAGCTCGGTGCCGAGAGCTACCAAAGGCCAGAACGAAAATTAAGGCCAGCCCAACGCCATACCAAGCTGTGAAGTGATCCAATGCATGCACCCGCTCCAGTGCCAGCCACCCAAACAGGGCAAGGGCCAAGGCAACAGCACCTCCACAAAGAGCGGCCATTCGGTAACGCTGGTAATGAAGGGTTAAAAAAGCAACCAGAAGCGCCACCCCATAACCCACGAATAAAGCGACTAAAACATGGGAGGAGGTGAAGAACACACGGTTCAAGTCCTGACTTTGTTTATCGGGAGGAGGATTGAGGAGGACCATCAGGATCACAGCTAGGCACACAAAGATGGATCCCAACCCCACAAGCCAGGCCTGCTCACGTCGAGCAATGCGCCGCCAGGCAAGGAAAGGCAGTAACCCAAGGAAGCTCATGACGGGGGAAAATTCAGATGCGATCCCCCTCACATATAGGGTCATCTGCTGGATAAAACGAAGGACTGAACTGGTCGGATTGGCCCTTTCGTATTGACCGCGGCTGAAGGCATGCACGAATCCATCCCAGGTGCGAGGGTAGCCCCAGTTCATAGGTGGGTTGGTCGAGGAAGCGACCGGCATGTAAAAGTAGAAGCAGGCTCCAGCTAGCCATGCGAGGCCAAGCCATAAGACTGTCTTCCATTCAGTCATGATTTCTTGTGTCTGATTCCAAGCCCAGGCAAAGGCCGCGATGGAACCGATGCCAACCGCGTTGTATATCACAAAAAGAGGCACGTTTTCATCGAAGGCGGTCAACATGCCATTCCACTTGGCAAGGAGTCCGAGGACGTAGACCAGACTGTTTCCGAGAAACAGGTCCCGCCCGAGGCGGAGATTGACCGCTGCAATCGCAACCTGAATGCCCATGGCAGCCACAATCAATGTCTGGTGATTGTTGAAACAAATACCGAAAAGGAAAAACGCCAGATAAAGATAGCGAGACTTCTCCTGGAGATAGACCCAACGCATGAGACAGGCGAGGACCCCCATCAGCGACAGAACACTCAAGGTATAGACCTCAACAATCACCGCCTGACTCCACATGAAACCATTGAATCCCATGAGCATGCCAGCGACCCAGCCCGATACCCGAGCCATCCAGTCTCGTTGTCGTGTGTCAAGGCCCTTGAGATATTCTGTCCCAAGCATCAGCAAGGACGTACCTCTAGAAACCATCAGAGCTAATAATGCGCAGGCTGCAGCCCCGGCAAAGGCCGATGAAAGCGTGACCCTGAAGGCAATATTGGAGACTGGAATGTGAGTGAAGAGCCAGGAATAAAGGGTCCACACTGGGTAACCAGGAGGATGAGGAACCCCGGCATAATACGATCCTACTGAAAGTTCTCCTGAATCCTCCAATGTCACATCTGGAGCCATGGAGAGGAGGTAGCCAATAAGGACAAACAAGCCGGTAAAGAGAGCTGTTTTCCAATCTTCTCTTGAATAAAACCTCTGGGTATCGACCACCACAGCTCCTGGCTCAGGCATTCCGGAGGGATCATTGGAAGAGACGGATGATACGGGCTCCTGTTGGCTTTGATTTGGCTTTTTGGTCATGGTGATAAGAATCAGTGGGGCGTCGACATTTCAATCGAGGCTGGAGGCCAACCGGGTCACCCCCCCTTCCAAACATGCTTTGAGCATGATCAAAGGGCCTACAGTTCAACGAGAAATGAGAACTTTTGTCGATGCCAAAAGTCACCCCGAACCGCATTCAAGAGACTGATAAGATCATACTCCTGACCCAAGAATGATCCGAATCACAGCGGGGTTCTGATCATGAACCTCCCTGCCTTCTGGCTTGATAACCTAGCAGGGTGAGAATCCCTAATCTGCGACGCTCATCTGCCATCTTGAAAAGAGTGTTCATCGGTCTCAAAAGAGTGAAATAAACCATTGTCCCTATGTCCGTTTTAGCCTAAACTAGGAGGGAGAACTTAATTATACTTAAGTATCTCATTACCAACATATTATGGATCAGGAAAATGAAGCGAAAAAGGTCGCTGTAACCCTCCCCGATAGCGGGCTCTACGATGCCTCCAAAATTGACAAACTAGAAGGTCTCGAAGCCGTCCGAAAACGTCCCGGTATGTACATCGGGGATCCTGATGAGCGAGGCCTCCACCACTGTGTTTTCGAGGTCCTAGACAACTCCATCGACGAACATCTGGCGGGTTTTTGTTCCCGTATTGAAGTGGCCATCCACGTTGATGGTTCGGCTTCCATCAAAGACAACGGGCGAGGCATCCCTGTGGATATTCACCCAAAGTTCAACATTCCAGCCGTCGAATTGGTTCTGACCAACCTACATGCTGGGGGTAAATTCGGTCAGGGAGCCTACAAATACTCTGGTGGCTTGCACGGGGTTGGAGCCAAGTGTGTGAACGCCCTTTCCGATTGGTTCAAGGTAGAAGTCTCTCGAGATGGCGGGGTGCATTACATGGAATTTGCCCGAGGACAAACCACTCAGGAGCTGAAGGTCATTGGCAGCAGCAAACACACGGGCACCTTGATCACCTTTAAGCCTGACGCAACGATTTTCACCATCACCACTGAGTTCAAATTCGACATCCTAGCCAACCGTCTGAGAGAGTTGGCCTTCCTGAACCCAGGTCTGGAAATTCACCTGATTGACGAACGGGAAGACAACAAGGCAGAGCGGTTTTTCTACAAAGATGGCATTGAGGAGTTTGTGAGGCAATTGGGGCGCAACAAACAGCTGGTGCATCAAGAGCCCATCAACCTGAGGGCCAATCGCCCGATTGAGGTCGAAGGCAAGCAGGAGGAAGCCTACGTGGACTGTGTGGTTCAATACAACGACACCTACAACTCACAAATCCTCTGTTTCGCCAACTCAATTCCCAACGCCGATGGTGGCACTCACCTGACGGGCTTTCGAACCGCATTGACCCGAGCAATCAATCAATATGCTCGCTCGAACAACCTCCTCAAGGACAAGGATCCCAGCATATCGGGTGATGATGTTAGGGAAGGCCTGGTATGTGTGCTGAGCGTCAAGTTGCCAAACCCTCGTTTCGAATCTCAAACGAAAGTCAAGCTGGTCAACACGGAAATCGAAGGGGTCGTTTCATCCATTGTCTATGAGGGGTTGATGGCTTATTTCGATGACAATCCGGCAGTTGCCAAACGAGTGATCGAAAAATCGCTCATGGCAGCCAGGGCACGTGAAGCGGCTAAGAAAGCTCGAGAAACGGTCCGGAAGAGCGCGATGACAGGAGGAGGTCTCCCTGGCAAGCTAGCTGACTGTTCGGATCGCAATCCAGAAAACACCGAATTATATATTGTCGAGGGCGATTCGGCAGGCGGTTCAGCCAAGCAAGGTCGAGACCGCAAGTATCAGGCAATCCTTCCCATTCGAGGCAAGCTGATCAATGTAGAGAAGGCACGCTTGGATAAAGTTCTCCAGAACAATGAGATACGCACCATGATCACCGCTGTGGGGACTGGAATCGGAACAGGCGATGGTGAAGGGGCATTCAACCCAGATAAACTGCGATACCATAAAGTGATCATCATGACCGACGCCGATGTGGATGGTTCTCACATTCGCACCCTGCTGCTCACTTTCTTTTATCGTCACATGACCGACCTGATCAGCAGAGGCTATGTCTACATTGCCCAACCCCCTCTTTATCAGATATCCAGGCGACGCCATACTGAATACGTCGCCGATGATGCCGCTCTAAGCCGCATCCTCATCAGATTGGGATCAGGTGATGTCAAACTCAAGAATCTGGCAGATGGTCATCTCATAGAAGACGCTTCCCTGAGTGATATCCTGGATCTACTCAGTCAGATGGACAAGTTCGCCAATGCGATTCGACGCCATGGTGGGCAATTCGATGAGTATCTCGAATGCCGAGCCAGAGATGGAGTGCTTCCTAAGCACCTTGTCAAAATCAGAGAGGGTAATCAGGAACAAACTCATTACTTCAGCAACGAGGAAGCTCTGGCTCAATTTGGCAAAGAAAACTTGGACCTGGGACTCTTTGAATCTGCAGAGGATGAAACGACCTCTGAGGAACGCAGTAAAAGCCAGACCAGCCGCAGGGCTCGTCATGTAGAGTTGCATGAGAGCAAGGCCATTGAAAAGCTACTGGGCCAGCTCACTGAAAAGGGACTTAAAGTTGAGCACTATGCCGCGCAGGACCAGCCTCTTTTTGAACTGGTCGAGGGCGAAGGGGACAAGCAGAGCGTGAAGCCTTTATTTTCCATTGCCGAAATCCTTGAAGGCATCAAGGAAGTGGGACAACGAGGTCTTGAAATCAAGCGTTTCAAAGGACTTGGAGAAATGAATCCCAAGCAACTATTCGAAACCACCATGGATCCCGGTAGTCGAAAACTACTTCGGGTGGATCTGAGCGATGCCGTGGAAGCTGAGGAAATGTTCACCAAATTGATGGGGGATGAAGTCGAGCCTCGGCGACAGTTTATCGAAGACAACGCCCTGAACGTCAGAAACCTTGATGTCTAAAAGCGTGCAGTCCTGGGCATCCGGAAGATTCTCAATCGATTCAACAGGAGCCTTGGTGCGTCCTGTCGACCAGCCATTTTCTTAATATCATATCATCATGTCGGAATCCGACTCCAAACCCACATCCCAACCAACTGGCGGCCTGATTGAAAAAATCAATGTGGCCGATGAAATCAAGAATTCATTCCTCGACTATTCCATGTCGGTGATCATCTCGCGTGCTCTCCCTGACGTGCGTGATGGTTTGAAGCCCTCTCAGAGGCGCATTCTCTATGCCATGAATGATCTTGGTGTTGGCCCAACCAAGAAACATATTAAATGTGCCAAAATTGTCGGTGAAACCATGGGTAATTATCACCCACACGGTGACCAGGCCATCTACCCAACACTGGTTCACATGGCTCAGCCCTGGGCAATGCGAGACATCCTGATTGAGGGTCAGGGCAACTTTGGTTCTGTTGAAGGGGATCCCCCTGCATCCATGCGTTATACCGAAGCACGAATGACCCACCTGGGCTCCGTGTTGATGGACGACATGGAAAAAGACACGGTTGACTTCGTTCCAAACTATGACGACTCAACCGTTGAACCTTCGGTGTTCCCCTCGTCGTTTCCAAACCTGTTGGTCAATGGAGGCACAGGTATCGCTGTGGGGATGGCAACCAATATCCCCCCTCACAACCTAGGAGAGGTGATTGACGGCATCTGCGCTCAAATCGACAACCCTGCCATTACCATCGCAGAGTTGATGGCCTACATCAAAGGCCCTGACTTCCCAAGTGGTTGTCAGGTTTGTGGTTTGGACCCGATCAAGCAGTATTTCCATACCGGGAGGGGAAGCTTGAGGATTCGGGGGCGCATGGAAGTCGAAACTTCGCCCACCGGACGTGAGCAAATCATCATCACTGAGATCCCCTTCAATGTGAACCGAGCTGTGCTGGAAGAGCGCATTGCCCAGTTGGTCAATGAAAAGATCCTCACTGAAATCTCGGGTCTCCGAAACGAGTCGGATGAAAACACGCGTCTGGTGATCGAACTCAAGCGGGATGCCATCCCAAAAGTGGTCATCAACAACCTCTACAAACACACCCAGCTGGAGACAACCTTCAGTGTCAACATGCTGGCCATTGACCATCAACGCCCTAAGACCCTTAACCTGAAGGAAATCATCAACTGCTACGTCGAGCACCGTCGAGAAGTGGTACTGCGTCGCACCCAGTACGAGCTCAACAAAGCAGAGGCACGAGCAGAAATCCTCGAAGGCTACCTGATCGCTCTGGCAAACCTTGATGATTTTATTCGCATCATAAGAGACTCTGCCAATCGAGAGGAAGCCAAGAGAAAGCTCATGGCCTATGCTTTCGATCAACAGACTGTCGAACAGTTTGGCATCCTCATCCGTAGCCAAGCTCGTCTTGATGGCGGCCGCTATGTATTCAGCGAAGCCCAGGTCAATGCCATCCTCGAACTCAGGCTTTATCAATTGACTGGGATGGAAACCGACAAGGTCAAAAAAGAGTATGGAGACCTGCTGGAGACCATCAAAGATTTGATGGACATCTTGGCAAGGGAGATCCGAGTCCTGGCCATCATCAAGGAAGAGTTGCTCCGTATTAGAGAAAAATACGCCACCCCTAGGCGATCAGAGCTCATCCCCTTCCACGGGAACATGCTTATCGAAGATCTGATCGCCAATGAACCTGTCATCATCACCCTTTCTCACAATGGACTGATCAAACGCACCCTGCTTAGCGAATACAGATCTCAGCGACGAGGTGGCAAGGGAGTGATCGGTATGGGCATGCGCACCAAATCTGTAGTGGATGGCAAAGACAAGGACTTTGTGGAGCACCTTTTCTCAGCCAGCACCCATGATTACCTCATGTTCTTCACCAACACAGGGCGCGTGTATGTGGAACGTGTGCACGAACTTCCAGAGCTGGGACGCACCAGCCAAGGACGCAACATCGCCAACGTGCTCGAGTTGCAACCTGATGAAAAAATTGCAGCCCTGATTCGGGTTGAATCCATCATGGATGAAAAGAAAAAGGATATCACCTGGGATCAACCCGGTTTCCTTGTCTTTGCGACCCAAAATGGAACCGTCAAGAAAACAGAACTGGCTGCTTTCCGGAATTATCGCAAGGGAGGGATCAAAGCCATCAACATCCTTGAAGAAGATCGTCTGATCGAAGTCAAGCTCACCTCCGGGCAGGACGACATTGTGCTAATCACCCATAATGGTAAAAGTATTCGATTCAACGAATCGGATGCCCGATCCATGGGAAGGGCGACCAGTGGGGTCCGTGGCATTCAACTAGGTGATGACGACCGAGTGGTTGCCCTTTCCATCGTTGAGGCCGGTGCCACTTTGTTGGTAGCCAGCGAAAATGGAATCGGTAAGCGCACGACATTTGAGGAATACCGCCAGCAATCTCGCGGTGGTAAAGGGATCATTACGATGAAGACGGGAGACAAGACCGGAGGAATCATCGGGGCACTAAGTGTTCATGACCATGACGAGATCATGTTGATCACAGTAGGCGGACAAATGATTCGTATCGCTGTGGATGATATTCGCGAGGCTGGGCGCAACACCATGGGTGTCAAACTTGTCGACACCAAAGGCGTGGACAGACTTCAAGCGATCGCTCCAGTCATCAACGAGGAAGAGGACGATTCCGACTCGGAAGCCGACCAGGAGGAGTCAGGGGAGCAATCCGAAAACAACACCTAAATGGCACCTACCGCGCATTTGTCTTGGCGCGGGATGAAGCGAATCTGAGTCGAATTCTCTTCTCTAGGATCATCACGAAATCACCTGCGTTCGGCTATCAGGTTCGCAGGTGATTTCGCCTTCAAAGCCCAACTGCCTTAATCCCTCGAATAAAACGATGGCCACGGTATTGGAGAGATTGATGGACCTGGCTCTGGGATGCATCATCGGAATCCGAAGCCAACTATCTCGATGGGCTTCGAGCAAACTGAGTGGTAAACCCGATGACTCTCGACCGAATACCAACACATCCTCGCTACCAAAAACTGCCTCATCATGACGCCTTGGTCCGTCGGATTCGATGAACCAAACCCGTTGGGTGTCTCTTAAGGAAGCCCTGAAAGACTTCCAATCTTGCCAGCGTTTCCAATTGACCATGGTCCAATAGTCCATGCCCGCACGCTTAAGCTGTCGATCCTCAAGATCAAAACCCATGGGTTCAATTAGGTGAAGCTTTGAACGAGTCAAAGCACAAAGCCTAGCAATGTTCCCAGTATTGGGGGGAATTTCTGGTTGAAACAGAACCACCTCCATGAGCTTGTTCAGTAAATCAGTTTGAACTTGCCTTGGATCACCATGGCGCTTGCGAAACTCCACACTTGCAGTTCTGGCGCATCTTTTGCCTCGTTGGTTGTGACCACTTTACCTGAGGCATCAACCACCGCCCACCTGAGCTGCCCGCCCTTGCCCCAACCGGCATCCTGGGCCCAAGTCACCAGCACTTCTCCGTCCTTATTGGCAGCCAGAGAGGGATGTTTTCCCTTCCATTGTTGTTGGCTGGAAATCAATTCAGTCCAGGAAAGATGATTCGTTTTATGATGCAATCTGATGGTCCCCTCACATTCGTTGGCAATCCATGCGGAGCCAGTGGCGTGATCGGCCATACTAACCAAGCTCATTGGGCAGGCCTGAATATCCCAATCATCGAAAAACCGAGCGGTGAAATGCTTACCGTGATCAATTGATTGAAGGTGAACCATCGGGCGTAATTGATTTCGAAGACCACGATAGAGGATATGAACCCCATCCTGTTGATCGGTGTGAACACGCATCCCACAGCAAGAGCATACCCCCTGTGGAGCTTCAGCAATGGCACGTTCCCGCGAGAAGGTTTCGCCTCCATCAACTGACACACTCATAAAGACCTGCCTGCCCATTTCGCCTTCAACAGGTGAATCGCCTCTTCCATGCCAAGCCACAAATAAGTTCCCTCGGCTATCCACCGCCAGGGAACCCCCACCATCGAGATGACGGGTCCAGCTCAGCAGGTTCTGCTCCCTCGAAAACCGAGCCTGGCCTGGTTTCAAGGTGGCAACCATCAGAGGAGCGTAGGCATGGGCAGGCTCTCCTTTTGGTTTATGCCAATCTCGATTGGCAAACCAACTCACATGCACCCTTCCTTCGGGCGTCACGGCAATCTGATGCCCTCGAACGGTGCCAGTGGCCACAACTGATTCGGGCAGTTGATTGACCTGAATCGGCGTCGCCCACTGACCCTGGAGGGAATCCAGGCTACTGTAATAAAGATTCCCCTCACCTGGTTCTCCTCGATGATACACCAAATGGATCCGGCCTGAGGCATCGGCAGCCACCTGGGGTTGAACGCCCTGTTCTGGCAAAACGATCCGCTCAACCATGTGGTCCTGGCCCTGTGAGGCAAGCTGCAAACCGATCAAGGTAAGCAGGCATAAGAATATTCTCATACTCAAATCATCGCACTGGTTCCTCTTGATCTTCAACCAGAATCCACAGAGCCATGCATGCAACAAAAGAGGCCGGACATCAGGATGATGCCCGGCCGTGAAGAAGTCATTGGTAAGTTACCTTACCAGCACTTTGCCATTATTCAGCGATGTAGAACTCAGCAGCCTTGTTAGGGGCAACCGAGTATGGCGAACTCGCACCGGCCACCGCACTGTATGGCCCAGTCACACTGGAGGCACTCTTGAGTGTTCCCGTGTACTCGATGACCACATTGCCACCACTCAAGGCAACCGAACTGATGGCTCCTGCTGGGGCTGGGATTTCAACCCCTCCGCCAATCACCACTTCGATACCATTGATTGGTGCACGCACATTGGTGGGTGTCCCTGTCAGGGTGAAACGATCCCCGCTAACATCCTTGAATACGATATAATCCCCTTCTCCGCCATGAACAAAATTGCCATCAAAGGCAGCCGTATCGAGGTGGGCAATCACCTCTCCGCCAATAGCATAATCACCACCACGGCCATTGACACCACCCTTGGTGTAAACGACGACATCGTAACTACCATTGGCGGGAAGACCACTCACAGTCACCGTGTTAGGGTCAGTGGAATTGGTGTCAATGTAGCCGGTCATGAGATTACCATTGTTACCCGTTGCCGAATTGTTCTCTTCACCACGCCCCGCACTAGACCATGTGTTGGGTGATGACCAGCTGACTGAAACGCCTGAAACCGTGGCACTCCCCCCGATATCGGCAATGAGTCCAGAAGCTTCCCCGGCGGCGCCATCCAGATTATTCCACTGGCTTGTTCCGAGAACTCCAGCGGCTCCAGTCACATCGGACCGAGCTCCACTCGGTTCGTCAGCACCGAAATTGATAGCAACAACCGATCCTGCAGCCAATTCAGGCGATGGCATTTCAACCGCTTCAGTCACCATGAAGAAGTTCAATTGTGGACTACCAGAGATGACAGTCGCCCTGAGAGTCACCTTGCCACTGAGCGAGATCTGCTTGAGATTACCGCTATCATCGCTCAGAGGAATCCAATCGTAGGAACCACCTTGTCCCCGGAAAACGCCCAATTTTTCGGTGGTCTGGTTGTTTTTGGATGCGTCAGAGGTGACACGATCAAGCTGAACCGTTGCGGTTCCCAAAGAACCACGCAACCAGATGTTGGCATCTCCCACACTGAATTCACGCGTGTAGTTGAGCCACTCCCCTGCTTCGGTGTTGTTCACACTGTAATCCAGATCTGGATCAAACGCAGCACGACCAGCTTCGTTACCATTGTCAATGGTATTAGGCATATTGCCGACAAGCGGGAAGCGGAACGCTCCCTCGTTGGCATAGTCAAACTCAGCTGAAGCTTCATGGAAGTCCACGCCCTCGGTATCCACACCATTGCCTTTGTCAAAATACCCTCCCGGAGCTGGAGCATTGATGTAATCCCCAGCTTCGAAGTTCCAGTCCTCAGCTTCAAAAGTGAAGTTGCTTGAGGAAAAGGTATTGAAAGAAAGCAATTGAGAGGTCAAACCACCTTGGGCTGAGCGCACCACTGCTTCACCTTTGTATACCATGTTGGCTGAAAGGGTCGTCAGCGAGACATTCCATGCCTTGTCATTGCCCTCGATCGACAGGCTCCCGGCATAATCCACGCCATTGAGAACCACACTGATGTTTTCCTGAGGGATCGCACCGTCGGAAGTCACGCGGAAACTCACTCCCTGAGAAGGATCCACCCCACTGCTACCCAGTGCAGGCTGAAGGTCGAGGATGTCAGTGTTGACAATGGTGGCACCGTTAGGAGCGTGGACACCGCCCTTGATGCGGAAATAATCGATATCCAGGGCTGCGTTCTGTGGGGTTGCGGTGGCTCCCATGGCCAGATAGCTGGAACCAAAGTCACTACCCGTGCCAGCAGTTGCCTTGAATGTTGTCGGCGCAGTCGCCCCGTCCATGTAGATACGCACCAGATGAGTCCCTACTTCAGCGGGATCTTTTTCAATGGTGATCCAAAAGTTGTGCCAAACAGTCGGATCA
>Ga0181587_10002136_pt1 | contig 16469 bp, 18 predicted proteins | sample 071ome_27_FD_132463 | JGI IMG/M metagenome (GOLD analysis project Ga0181587, IMG submission 132463) | Coastal salt marsh microbial communities from the Groves Creek Marsh, Skidaway Island, Georgia - 071409AT metaG (megahit assembly) | ecosystem: Environmental > Aquatic > Marine > Intertidal...
ATATCTAGGCACTTTGGTATCATTAAATTTCCATCAATTTTATCTTTAGGATAGTCACCTAAAACTGTTATTTCAACGGGTTTAACACAAGTTTTCTCTATGTTCTTCTTGTCGTTATCTTTTATTTTAGTACATCTAGACTTCCAGCATCCTCCATGATCTGCGCACATTAGAGCCCCATTGTTGGAAAGGTATCTATGGTGCGGATATGCCTCCCATTGAGCAGGCTCCCTAGCCCCTGCTACAATAACCCCTGCTCTATTTTTAGGTCTTCCATGTTTTACTGGAACCGCCGCTGCTGCATGCATGCCGAAAGACACAGGCCCAAGAACTCCAACAGAGTGGTATACCAATCTGATTAGTTGTCGCAAGTCTGTTTTTCCAACTAAATTAATGCAGTTTTTCAAAGGTGTATGCCAATGCTTTTCTTCTCCAACTTGAACAAAGGTAATTTTACCCCTAAAAGCGTCTATTACTTCTTGATATCTATCTGGATGCCACCACTTTGCAGTGAAATCGTATTTTCCGCCAGCAAAAATAAGCCAGAAATCATCTTTAATTCCCATTTCTTCAATTTGGCTAATCCAAGATTTTTCTTTACTAGAGATATGTATGTCTCCCTTGAATGCTGTGACTGGAAAATTAAGCCCTAGTTTTTCTTCTAAATGCATTGCAAATCCATGGATGAAATGATATGGCACAGTGTTGCTCTGGTGAATTAATGGATATTCTGCCTTAATAACTGTAACATCAGGGTCTTTTTCATCTAGCTTTGTAAGATATGGGTTGTTGTCCCATATCTTATTACAAGAAGTTCTAACATCTACCTCAATATAGTCGCCATACTTCTTTTTTAAGTCTCTAACGGCAGCAGAAAGCATAAGAATGTCACCAGGACTCATGCTATTCTTTAATATGACTTTTTTAAGAACTTTATTTTTTCTTTTAGAAGTAACAACTTTAGTTTCTTCTTGTTTAACTTCAATTTTTTTCTTCTTTTCTTTGTTCTTTTTCCTGCCACAACCACAACTTTTTTTCTTTTTAACTGCCATTAATCCCAGCCCATGCTATCTGACAATGGTACAAAACCGTCTTTGTTATTTCCTACCCAATTAATTATCGACTCAAATACCATTTCAAAGTCTAATTCAGTTAATTCTTTGTTTTCATCCCTGTTCCCAGTGGCTTGCTGGAAAATGCTGAAAACAATATCTTTTACTTTTTCAGGAATTTCATCTGGATCTTCACCATTTAATTGCAAAGTATATCCAATCGAAAATTCTGCCCACGTAAGAAAAGCTTCCTGTTCAGGAGTAAATTCTATTTTCTCATTGTCTCTTAGGGGCTCGCCGTATCCATCATCGTAATTATTCATATAACAATCTCCATAAAAGGTTTATAGAGACTATTATATAAATGTCATTGTCACTTTATTGTTTTTTTAAAAAGTAATAAAAACTAGTAAGCAGGATTCTGTTCTATCCTATCATTTAACTATGCACCAACCCGAAACCTAGTTGCTCACCCATCATTGGTTTCTGTTTGGCTTGCACCCTCTGTAGTCCAAACGGCTGTTTTAAGGCCTCCTACATTCTAGCAATGTGCCCTGACTTTCCTCACGATTTCTCGCGCGATAGGTCGGTTTTCTATTAAAGTAAAGATTTTTCAATTAAACTAAATCTAGCATGAATATCAATGCTAATTGTAGACACTATATCGTTTGCATTAGGCTGTGTCAATAGCTTGTCTACAAAAAGGGTTATGTCATTTACAGTTACCGTTCCATCACCATCGAAATCTCCTACTAGATAGTCGTACTGAGGATATTGCAAGCTAAATTCCTCTGGAGTTGACCTTACAGCCTTAAGCATTATAAAGTAGTCGATATCTGTCAGAGTTCCATCTCCATCAAAGTCTCCATAATTAGAACTTTCACTAGAATCGCTAGAGGAAGATTCAGAACTCGTAGAACTGTCGCTACTTGCAGACTCACTAGAGTCGCTACTTTCACTAGACTCTGACTCAGAGCTATTAGAGCTATCGCTGCTTGAGCTAGACACAGAGCTATCACTGGACTCAGAGCTATCACTGGACTCAGAGCTATCACTGGACTCAGAGCTATCACTGGACGAAGAACTTTCGCTGCTATCGCTAGAGTTTGAACTTTCACTAGAAGAAGGAGTCTCGCTAGACGCAGAGCTATCGCTGCTTAGGCTGCTGTCGCTAGATGAAGAACTTTCGCTAGAAGCAGAAGATGTTTCACTTGTAACTACAATGTTCTTTTGCGATTTTGTAATACTTTGATATTGCAGTTGAAGTATTCTATTAGTAGTTGATGTTTCTGGAATGGTTATTTCAATGCTACTATTTTCAACGTTGACTCCAGATGCAATCAAATCTCCCCAGTTTTCATCAAACATATGATAGAAAATTCTTTCTCCCTCTTCGATTCCTGTTGTAGGGACAACAAAAACATCTCCAGGTGCAACAGTGTCAGGGATGCCGCTAATATCGATAAATGGTTCAGGCGATTCAGAGCTATCGCTACTTGCACTTGTTTCACTGGAGTCACTTGATGACTCGCTGCTTGCAGAGCTTTCTACGACTCCATCTGTAGCATATGAATATAAACTATCAGTGGAATATAATTCGTCCCATGACTCTCTATCTAATGCAAATCTTGAGTCAATGTAAAAATTAGCTTTGTTAATATTTTCTGTAGCATCAATTCCACTGTCATCGATGAACTGTTCTACTTTAACTGCATTTGCTATAATGCTTTCTCCTAAAGTAATATAGTTTTCATCTCTAAGCGGGTCGCTGTCGCCAAAAGGAACGCGATAACTAACAACAAATACGTTGCCATTATGCTTGACTAAGTTTGGGTTTCTAACTGTAGTGTAATTGTTATAGCCTATAAAGCTAGAAATTACTTCTACTCCCGTGCTTGCATCGTCTACAATAAAGCTTTTATTATAGAAAGACAAGTTTTCATATTGTCCTTCTGAATCTAAGGCTCTTGGAGAAAGTACAATACCATCATACATTTTAACGCCAGAGGCACCATAGGTCTGAAGGGCACTTCCAATTGTTCCGCCATTTTCAGTAAAATCTTCAAAAGAAGAACATCTATTAAGAAGTACGTTTCTAGTTCCATTTAATTTAACACAACATTGTAGTAGATTACAATTTTCAAACAAAATATTACTACTTGATGCGGCCTCGACAGCTAGAACATCGCAGACTCCCATTGGGTCTTTCATCAAATCGGCCCATGGCAATTTGGGCTCTTGCAAACCAGAATTAAGAAAATCATTTAAGATATTTGTGTATACATTTTCGATACCGATACTTCTTGGGTCAAAATCGATATCCAAGAAAGCAATATTATTCGCCGAAGTTCCTAGGTTGAATGCTTTTTGCGGGAAGGTAATTATAGGTCTAACTCCAGAACCATAGGCTCTAAAAACTATAGGTTTACTGTAAGACTCTCCCCCTTTGTTGAGGGATATTCTATCGACATCCCATTCGTCGCCTCTTCTCAGATTAATAGTAGAACATTGACCATTTGAAATCAATGATATTGCTTTTTCTATTGTAGCAACAGGAGAACTAGAAGAACCGTTGTTGCCATCGCTTCCTGAGTTGCTAACGAATACATCTTTTACTGAACTAGAGAGTTCAAGGTCAGCCCATCCATTTACTAGAGGAAGATCAAAAATATTTGCCATAATTTTTACCCTTAAGTTGTTTTTGTAACATAATCATACATTGCAATGCCGCTGGCAGTTCCTACATTTAAGCTTCTTACACTTCCGAATTGCTTAATATAAAGTAGCTCATGGCAAGCATCCAAGACTTCATCTGGCAGGCCAACTTGTTCCTGGCCAAAGCAAATCAAAGTCTTCTTCTCACTGTTCCAGTCGTGGTTGGAAATATCCTTTGAATTATCTAAATTATCTATCCCGATAATTAAATCAAATTCATCAATTACGTCATTTAGCTCGTTTTCTTCTCTTACATGCTTAAAATGAGTATAATTTTGCGTACCGACCGCAGCGCGTCTATCCCATATTTTTCGGCCATAAATAATGACTTCAGATGCTAAAAAAGCGTTGGCGTTTCTTATTACGGTTCCTAAATTCATGTCGTACATCAGATTAGAACACAATATAGAGTAATTGAATCTTTTCTCATCAAGGTCAGCGAGAATAGCTTCATTTTCCCAGTATTTATAATAGTTCAAAATGTTGCGGTTGTCTTCTTCCATTTCAAATATCATCATTTATGTCGTGGAAATCACCTGCTGAATCCACATGCTTGCCTGTGCCATAAAGAGCCTTGACTCTATCAATGTATTGCTGTGTTTTTATTTTGCACATACGAATATCTTTTTTCCATTTGCCAGTTTTTCCCCATTTACAGATTACTCCCTCTCGTAGATTGTAATCATTTCTTCTGACCGATTTTAGAAATTTTACATCTAGATTGCCTTCATATATTACATCAGGAATGTGTAAATGTCCAAAATTATCAATAAATTCTCTAGGGCCTATCATGCCAACTCTATATATCCAAACATCAAAAAGAACTACATCAAAATCATCATCTAGCTCATGTACGCCTGCAAAACTATTTGATCCAAAAAACTCACCAAATACGGTAAACGAGTCTTTTTTATTATATTCATTATTGTCTCTAAATATTCGCTCAAGACTCTCGCCGTATTTATTTAAGAATATGGCTGGGGCCTTCCCCATGTGGGGGTGCGTCTCATCGAGCATCCGTTTTCTTGTGCCAGCCTTGTGCCACCCTCTTTGCTTCGACCACTCGAAACGGACATTGCTCCCATCGAGTTTGTCAAAGGCGATACAACTCTGGTTAGAAAATGCCTTATAATTAGCTATGGATGGAAATTGTTGCATAGTCCTGTATTATATCAAAAGATTTTTTCTTGTCAATCTTTTTTTAGCCAATCAATCTTAATTTCGTCTAAAACTATGTGAGTATCTTCGCAAATTACATCAAACCTTTTTATTTTCAGGTCTTTGTCTATTATAGCAATAATTCTCCATTGATCACCATAATATTTTGTCAAAGCGTTTAGCTCAGGAACTAATCGCTCTTTTTCTGCAAGAAGATTTATCTTGCCTTCGTGTTCTGGGTCACGAAGAAGGGCGTTTAATTTTTTGGCAATAGAAACAGAATCTACCATAATATTATTTACGGCAGATTCTGCTTTTTATCCTCCCTCAAAAATTTATCATTTGCAATTGTAATGTGGAATCTTCTATAGCCTTTCCTGTAGGGCGTCAAGCCCAATTCAACTCTAATATCATTTAATTCTTGTGAAAAAGCATCTAAGACGTAAACATTTTTATAGTATCGAAACATGGGCATGTAGTAAAAACTTATTTCTTTGTCTTTGTATTTTCCCCATGCTTCCATGTTATTTATAGGTTCAATTCCTCCACGGACAATTGTAATGTGTGTAGGGTAACTTTGTTTAACTGTCTTGATGCATTTAGGAATAAGACTTTGGTAATAATTGCCAAAGTCTCGTCCTAATTCAAGAGTAATTTTTCTTTCTATTGGCCCAAATCGTTCGGGCTTTCTAGATTTGTACTCAGTGTATTGGACAGTTCCCGATGAAATCAACACCATCGGATTTGGAGTTTCCATTTCTCGTAGATACTGATTTTTCATGGCTTGCTGTCATTCAACCTTTCCTATAAAAAAAGGGCTTCTCAAGGAAGCCCCATGCCCTCCGAGGGGGATCGAAGGGACTTTACTGACCTGGAGGTCAAAGCGAGATACGGGAATCGAACCCGTTTATCTAGCTTGGAAGGCTAGCGCACCGCCAGTATGCCAATCTCGCATGTTCTACTCTATTATAGTATCTTAGCTGCAAAAGTCAAGAACTTTATATAAAAAAATTCAGCGTAAGATATATCCATTATCTTTTCCCCATTTAAGCCATGCTTTTTGCAGCTTGTCAACTTTTCCGCGATCTTTTTCTTTGAAATAACCTTCATCAATTAAGTTGATATCAGTAATTACTGCTAACGCCAAGCCCCATAATATGCTTCTTTTTTCTTTATAATGTTGAAGAATAAATGGAATACCAATTTCTCCTGTTTCTAGTATTTTTTTGATAGAAGGCATTGCCATCATTTGATGGCAAGATGAAATGCAACTAGTTTCTACATCAGCTTCATTTAATAGTTTTTTATATTCATTGATTTTCATTTTTATCTCTCTTAAAATTGCATAGATATAACTTTTCTTTGCCTATGCTTACCATGCCATCTTTCTTTGCCTCTTCTAATCTAATCATTATACAACACCTTTCATTAGAAATATGCCAATTACAGCAAGTCCGAAGCCAGACCACTGCCAGATTGAAAACTGATTCATTTCACCCATGCCCCATAGTGTGGCATAAAAAGCTATTAAAATCAAAAAATCAAATAACAATCCATCTACAGCTAAATTCTTTGAATATCTAGCAACGATAGGCCATAGCCCAAAGCATTGCAGTGCAAACAATGCAAATACAAACTTCCAGCCGTCCTTGGCGTAGACAGAAAGCCAAGAGTTGACTGAGTACATCAATAAAACAGCAGGTATCCACCAATAATATAACATATTTTTCCTTTGTCATTATTGTACGAAGGATTTTATCACTTTTCAATGAAAATATATATATGAATTGGTATCAAAAACAACTTTATTTAGAAGCTTCAAGAAAGTTGCCCACAATAGGCTACAGGGAACTTTCTAAGTTTATGCAAGCATTGGGATACGAACATGTTTCAACGAAAGGCGACCATCAGAAATGGAAGCAAAATAACACTGGCCAAGTAGTTACCATAGTAGCTCCTTCGGCCTGGGGCAGCAATAGTAAAAATATACTTGAATATATATTAAAAGGCATGGGAGTTGGCCCTAAAGATTTTGCCGCTCTTTGGAAGAGAAAAGATTTTAGACAAAACCCTGCTGCTTATATTGATGTTAATCAGTTTAATCCTAGTTCAGACACTCAAAACCTTATTAGAACATTTGATGAAAATAACCCTAGACCTGAAGAAAGTCAACCTCAACAACTGGATCCAAATTTACAAGCAGATCCAAATGACCCACATGATTGGCGTCAATGGCTAAAGCATAAACCAAATAAATAACCAAACTGAAAAGCACGGTTGCAAAGTGGAGCTATTCGGGTACGATCCGAAAATTTCGCCGTGCAAAAGCAATGTGATCCCAATTTCACCATAGCCCCAATATAAGATCAAGTTTCGTATTTCTTGTACTGATTACTCAGCCCGTCCCTAATCTTAAAAGCGCCTAGGGGTAATCGAAACCCCATCTCAACTTTGGCAAAGTCGTGTAATAAGCCGTTATACGATAGGCGCTTATTCAGTAATCTATTATAGCAATATCATATTTAAAAGTCAAATTTTTTATTTGGATTTTTCAATAGATCTTCTTAAATCATCAATATTGAAGCCTTCATTTGTGTATGCCCTCAAGACTCCTACTCCATCATCATTAATTAAAATTCGGGGACTAGGAACGTTCCAGAGTATTTCTTCATATGGAACTCCAAGATCTTCTAGCTGTCTTAAAGTGGTGTCCTTGCCATATTTATGATTGTCAGGCCAGTTCTCATCTCCCCTGTAAGTAGTTAGATAGATTTTATAACCTTCGTCAGCCAAAGTCTTTACCGCTTCTATGGAATCGCCAATTGGCGTACCTGTTCCATGATAAAACAGCGTCCCATCTATATCAAAAAACAATGCACCCTTAGAACTATATTGCCCCATAAAATAATACTCCCAAATTAATTTCAGGAGCATTATATCATAAAGTTATTCACTTGTCAAGTCTATTTAACCACTTCATCTGTCCAAATCATAGCTGGGTGTTCATGAATATTTGAATAGCTAGGGTTCTTATATAATGCTGGCTCAAACGGCTCTTGCCATCCTAGCTTGCATTTTCTGAATACAATATTTTTGCATTCTTCATCTTTTAGGTTTCTGAATCTAGCACCACCTATAAGATCCGTATTCTGCATAAACAAGTTTTCAACTTTACCACTTATTTGCATAGAAGACCATCCTGGGAAATTTCCTTTAACGTCTACAAACGCGGTATTCTCAATTTCCCCTCCAGCAAATCCTTGTGCTTGAACATTGTCAAAGTTACAATTGTGGAATATGACATTATTCTGTATCCATGTATTTGCAAAATCTAATAAGTCAGGGTGGAAATGCTCCTCTGGTCGAACAAGATCTTTAACGGAAGTTCCAGTAACTAGACCGAATGCTCGGAACACATCTTCATATACATCATAAATTTCACAGTTTCGGCACAGTAACTGTCCAGAAGACCCATGGAAGACTACTTTTAGTTTTGTAAATTTGGAATCAGTAGCGAATGTTTTGTCCCAATTATGGTTCATCCAGCGAGATCTATCTACTGGTCCGTTTCCAATAACCATACACTTGTCATACCAGAACCATGAGTTTTTACCTTCGCCCTGTGCGCCGTAGGCAAACTCGTCATCTGCCCCACCGATCTTGATAGTTAATCCTTCAAACTTATATCTTCCGCCCCAGAATCTAGTTCCGCCAACTATTCTACAACTATCTTGCGAGACTCCATCTTCTGGTTTAAACACAAGCCAGCCGTCATGAGGTGGTTTGTGAGTATCTTCTAGCACGGCCAAATCGTGATCACCAGAGGGCAATTGAACAATTTTTCCTGGGTCGTTTTTAAATAGCCTGATAGAATTATGAACAAAAGTTTTGCCGTTCTTAGGGTAGCAAACAGCTTTAATTTGTAATTCATTTTCAGAATATTTACTGCCATCTAAAGTAACAAAATATTCTTCTACATTTGTTCTTGGGTTTACAGATCTTTCAGATATAGAAATCCATGGTCCATTATTTAGCGAGAATTCAACCCTGTCCATGCCATGAGAATGAAATGCTACTACGCCCACATGGAATATCCCATCTCCGATTCCTTGGTCTGGAATCAAGTTCCATCTAGATATCACTAAGGCATCACTTGCTGATGCGTCCCCCACTTGTTTGGAATTTTCTTCGGGGAATTTGATATTACCACCAGATTCAAGTACTAATTTTTTTTTGGGGTATCGTCTATAACTATTGCTCCAGGTCTTTCTATTTGTCCTGTAAATATGCAATTCTTAAATGTTGTACCTGTTGCGTCGTGGAAGGCCACAGAGTGATGCCCAGTTCCAGGGTATTGATAGTGTCTAACATCTTCAAACCAAGAGTTTTTAACATCATATCCTCTAAGCCCCATAGTTGGGAATGGCGACTCTTCTGTCCCACAATAAATACTTCTCCAATATATGTCTGTTATACCCGTAGACACCCATTGGGCTAGATCTGCGTGACCTCCTGGTTCGTGATTGAAACTAGTAATAGATACATTTATTACATCCCCAGTATAATTTTGGAATGGATCTTCTCTTTGCTTTCTAAATTCAGAGTTAATAACTGCACCGCCAAAGTTAGCGTGCGAATTTAAGTCTACTATAGTGTGCCTAAATCCTTCAAAAACACATCGATCTGCATACAGGTCTTGAAGTGCATAGAAAATAGTGTTTGCACCATAACTAATTAAATGACAGTTCTCAATCCATAATTTGTCATCGGAGCTTTTTCCGCGAACAGCATTGAATTCCCATCCAATTTTAAGCTTAGGAACCTCAAGTTTAACCCATCCAGAAAATTCAATATTATTGAATGGATATGACTCGTCACCTCGAACAACAAGCCATGATCCGCTTGTGTGGTTTTTTAGCTTATTTTTAAGGTCTGGATCAGTTGCCGAAATAACTTGTGATATATTATCTGGTTGCGGAGGACGTTGATGTTCTCTTACATCCGTCCAAGAAACTAAGTTAATTGGAAGATCAAGATTTAATTCGTTACTGACCGAACTTTCGCTAGAGTTGCTAGATGCAGAACTTTCTACTGGAGTCGAAGAGCTTTCACTGCTTGATGATTCTGAGCTAGAACTGCTTTCAGGGTCTGGTTCTGGGTCGGGGATTTCCTGTGTAATTCTGTATTCAACTTGAGGGTTGTCTATTACGGCTTGGCTAGCTTCGGTGTCAATGAAGACGATCCTTTCGCCATCTGGAATATAGAAGCCCTTATCATACCTAAATAATGTGTTGGGCTTTCCAGGTTTTCCAAACATACAGTCTTTGAATAAAAGATTGCTAGACTCACCCATTAGGTGTAATTGGTGTGCGGCACTGCCCTTGTATAATTCAACATTAATAAATGCGTTGTTAATGCATTGACCTGGGAATATCCCTTGTCCCATATTGAGTTTAAGGGTTACATTTTTCATGTAAGTATTGTTTACATTTCTTGCTTGGAAAAAGTCTGCATGATACGATGTATACTCACTTGTTCTGTCAATTAGTTCTATGCTAATATTCAAGTAAAGACCACTTGTACGGGCGAAGTCCTCAAAGACATGTCCAACTTCCATATTTCTTATCATCTTACCATATTTAGAACCGCTATGAGTTCCAGGGCCTGCTTGTATACCTGTTATATATGAATTTGTAAGGAAGGTGCCTCCCATATTTCTGGTCATGCGGTACATTTTTTCATGTCCATCAAATCTAACATCGTCAGCCCAAATACAGTTTTCGCCTTGAGCATTATTACTACTATACATCCAGTGGCTTGAGTGCATTTTCCAAACTAGGCTTTCATACTTGACATTCCCTTTTCCTGGTCTTAAATTTCCCCACTCGTTTTTTCCAAGAGTAAGAACTACATCTTCTTTAGCAACTCCTGGCTTTGGCTTATATATTAACCATCTGTCTTCTGGGCCAGAAACTCTATCAACTACATGGCTACCTGCGTCAAGAAGTATGTATTCATGATCTAAAGTGCCATTTGGGTTTACGTTTAGTTTAATTATCTCTTCTGCAATTTTAGGGGTGCCTTTTTTAGGATATGCAATTGCCCTAAGTTCAACTAGTTTATCTTCTGTGAATTTAGAAGGATCTAGTATCGCAAAGTACTCTTCTACTTTTGTTCTTGGGTTGTACTTTTCTTCTGATATGGCCACCCAAGGTCCATTGTCTACAGATATTTCAACTCTGTCAATTCCATCTAGATGCGCCGCACAAACTCCTACTTCAAACGGTTCATTTACTATTTGGAATGGAACTACATCCCATCTTGCAACTGCAATCTCATGTGTGTCTCCAATTTGTGCTGGTTGTTCCAGATCTGCATCCCATCCAGACCCAGGAACAAGCACATTGTCTCCAGGAGCAGGTGGCGAGTAACTGCTTTCTGATGAGCTACTTTCAGAAGAAGAACTACTTTCAGGTTCTGGATCGGGAGATACAGAAGAACCACTACTTGCAGAGCTTTCAGAAGAAGAGCTAGATTGTGGAGGGGCAGCTACTCCATTGCCATATATTTCTACAGTAGGTGAGGTTTCTGTATTCATAGAAAACTCTAAGAATGTATTCAATTCACCTTCCACGGTAGGGGAAAATATAATTTCTACTTCACAATAGTCCCCGACTTCCGCTTCGATTTTGTTAAGCTTTACAAAATAGTTTTCAACATCTAGAGTCCAAGCATTATGAAGAGTAAGGGTGTTGGGTCCTTCATTGTAAAGCCTTACAAGTCCACCCTGAACACTATCTCCAACTTCGATATCATTAAACAATTGCCATCCTAAGTTTAAGTTGTCTGAATTGCCAGTATTGTCCCAAACTCTAACTGTTGTTAGTGGTGGAGCAGGAGTTGCAGAAGAACTTTCGCTTGATTGCGAAGAATTACTTGAGCCTGAGCTGTCAGAACTATTGCTACTATCGCTTGATCCAGAACTAGAATTGCTAGAAGAGCTATCGCTTGACAAACTAGAATTGCTAGAAGAACTTTCGCTAGATACACTAGAGTCACTAGAAGAGCTATCGCTTGACAAACTAGAATTGCTAGAAGAGCTATCGCTTGACAAACTAGAATTGCTAGAAGAACTTTCGCTTGACAAACTAGAATTGCTAGAAGAACTTTCGCTAGATAGGCTAGATGAAGAAGATTGCAAGTCTTCTAGTTCTTTTCTTAAATACTCATTTTCGTCCAATACTCTTTGGTATTCTGTTTCCATTTCAAAAGTCAAATCTCTGATTTGCTTTGATAGTTCGAAATAATTGCTCATATTATGACCTCAATTAAAATAATAAAAAAACATGGTAAATAATATTTTATATTTACATAGATATGATATTAATTTGCTTTATGCGAAGGATTTTTCCTTTTTATTTACATATAAAAAAGATAAAATAGGTAAGGATAACAAGTTAAGAATTTTCTTCTTTTTCCATTTCTTTTATTATTTCTTTAATATAATAAATGTCATCTCTTGTTTTTTCTAGTTCAAGGAGTGCAGCCACTAAATCTTTATACAGTTCTGCGCGAATAATAACATAATTAGGGAGTTCTTCATCTTTTTTTTCAACAGATAAAAATGCTATATTATTTTCGTTTTGACGAAGCCACTTAAACGATTCAAAAACAAAAGCTTTGCAATCTCTAATGTTGCGTAGGGCAAATATTTTGCCAACAGCACTTACTTGCTTAACAACTACGGATTTTTTCTTTTTTCCAAACATAAATTATATAGCTACAGTATTATATTATTATTCATTTGCTTGCTTTCAGCTCTTCTGGCTTTGTACTTTCGTCTGGAGAATAATCAACCCATAGGTCGATTGAAACCTCATAAAATTCTTTAGTAAATGTAACTCCTGTAATATACTTGTAATTTGGATTGCCTTCTGCCTTCTTTTCTTCTATAATTTCTTCAGCAGACTTTCCAGTTTCATCCATTAGTTCAAAAATTTCTTCTGAAACAGGTTGAGAGATATACCCTTCAGGGGCCATTTTGTCAATTCTCATTCTTGAGTCATGAGCAGGGACATCGTCAATCTCAATAAATCTAACTTTAATATCATTTAATGGAAAACCCTCTCTAGGAACTCCTCCTAGTAGGTGCTGGCGAATTCTATCTGCCAATTTATCTTTGTGCTTATTTTCGATTAAAGTTGCTACCAGACGAGTCCAGGTGTCAAAGGCCTCATATTCCTCAGCGACCTCAGAAGCAACAAGCTCTTGTTGAATTTTCTTTATTTCTTCGCAATAGAATGTGTCTTTAAGATCAAATTTAAGCCAAGTATTGACTTCGTCACTTACTAGAACACCTTTGTTTATCTTAAAATCGCAATCAAAATCAACTGAGTCGTTGTCTTTGATATATACAGCAGAATTAACGATATGCTTTGCTACGGCGTCTGCCGTGTCTTTAGTCAGTAGTTCACTTAGTCCCATAATATACTCCTTTTTTACATAATATGTAATCGGAATAATTATGACATTGAACTACTACAATCTGCCTATATATTTACAATTATCTATTTTTTCTAGATTTTCAACTATGATCTTATTGTGACAGGTTTCAAAATTAGCACAGGTACAGAGTAGGCAGACTTTTTCGTCATGAAATATTCTCTTGAATGATTCTATGCCTTTTTCTAAATTGGCGATTTGAATTGTGCCTTTTTCAAAGTAACGAGAATTACCAAGGCTCTTTTCATGATAATATTCAATGCCATGTAATGGCAATTGCGTTTCTAATGTTTTGCCTTTCCAAAAGACATTAAAACAATTAGGATTAAATCTCGTGTCAAGAACAGCATATATGCCAATCTCTTTCAGTCTTTCTATGAAGTGAGATTGCAATTTGTCTTTGTAGCCAAATGAATAAAGTTCTATCATTTGGGAAGAGGTCTTGTTCTATTTTCTTTATATATTACCATGGGTTGCACAAGGTGTTGTCCATTACCCAAAGCTGAATATCCAGACCCATATGGTTGCCAGCCATTTTGAATCATAAAATTAACAAGTTTTTCAAACTTTTCTGGGTCTTTATTTGCTATCAATTTATATTCAAGTATTTTTTTCATGTTATGTTCCTATTTTCTAGAATTATATCATGAAACATTAGATATGTCAAGTAAAAAAATAAGCGGAAAGCAGAGGACCCGACCCCCAGAGCCTTGCGACTCCGAATCGCTTTCCAGGCGATCTCCCAACCTCAGGGATTTACTTTCCATAAATATTCATCGGAATAAAGCGGATAGTGAGAGGGTCGAACTCTCAAGGCCTTACTAGGGCTCGCTCGTTTTCAAGACGAGTTCCGTCACCAATCGGATTGACTATCCAAAGTTTAAGCGGAGAGTGAGAGGATCGAACTCTCGCCGCGCCCTTTATAGGCGCGGGACGGTTTAGCAAACCGCTGCAACGAACCAACATTTGCCTACTCTCCAAATTGCAATGACGCATGGGGAACTCGAATCCACCTAGTACAAGATTGAAAATCTTGCCGCTCGACCACTTTGCATTATGCGCCGCTATTTACTTTTCAAATGACGGTTACGGGAATCGAACCCGTGGACTTCTGATTGAAAGTCAGAGATTTCTACCAACAGAAACTAAACCGCCGAATTTTAAATGACCCATAGGGGAGTTGAACCCCTGTTTTAAGGTTGAGAACCTCATGTCCTGACCGCTAGACGAATGGGCCAAAAAGTGGGGAGGGTAGGAGTTGAACCTACAAAGGCCGTATTAATCAGCCAGCGGGTGTACACTTCCGCTTCGCTCGCCAATGCCGCCTCCCCAAATTTAGTACCTTGTTCCAACGGGATTTGAACCCGTGTTACCACTTTCAGGGTGGCGTCCTAGACCAGACTAGACGATAGAACTAGTACCAAAGTGGGCCAGGAGGGAATCGAACCCCCAATGTTCACTCATAGAGAACAGATTTACAATCTGTCGCCGCACACGCCAATAGCGACCTCTGACCCAATGTTTATTCACTTGTCAATAAAAAAAAAGCGGGAATCTCCTCCGATTCCCGCTCACACTAACCTATTATGTATTAAAGGTTTATGCACACAGGGAAACTACACTCTCTTCGGAGCTTGAACTGGATTCATGATATTCATACGATAAGTTCATTGTAGTTTTCCTTTGTCTCTTTGGGATTCTTTTTTTAGAATCCTGAACTAGGCACAACCTTTGTGCCGTACTCTATTATATCAATTCTATTCTAAAAGTCAAATGGTTTCTTGAGTTTTTTTACATTGACGATAACCACTCTGATAATATGTCCAATTCAGATGAATCAACTATGTTATTTTTGCAAAGTTCTTCATAGACTGTGAGTAAATCTTCTTTTTTGCCTTCCAGTTTTATTGATTGAAGAATGTCTATCAGTTTACTGGTTTGTAGATACATGCTAATTTCAGAATTAAAATCATCTAATAAATTATGCTGATTTCTTTCTTGGTAAAAAACAGGAGAGCATACCGCCATATTTTTTCCTAGCTCCCACAGACATCGTTGTGCCACGTACATTTTCAAAATATCGCAGAATCTAAATGAAACTGTTGAAGGAATGTAAAGTAAATAATAAATACTAGGATCGATCCATAATGTAGCCTGCGTGTTCCCTTGGGTAAAAACATTGTTATCAAGAACAAAGCATTTGTTATCTGCGAATTGCACTTTTTGTTCTCTTGTCAACCTCCAAATAGCATCAACGTCTGGATTGCCAGCTACCAAACTCTGTACAACAGATGGCTCTAAGTTTGTTGGGCGCGCCTCGATTGCCTGCTTGTTATTTATTTCTTCCAAAGGAAATCCTCTTGGCCATATTTTTTGATCTGTAAATAGTCTTAAAACATTTGGCGTTGCAGGCGAAGTTACTATGTCTCGTTTAAAATTTTTCCAACTAAATATATCTTTGCTTGGAAAAGTATCATCATCAGTATCTATTATGCAATCAGATTTCTTTACTGCAATGTACCCTAGATTTTTTCTTGCGTAATGATTAAAGGGTAAAAGTCTAGATAGTTTGCTATCATAATCCGCTTCGATGTAATTAAATCCACAATAAGTTTCTTGATTGGTTTTCAAGTCTCCTACTATTATAGCAGGATATTTGATTTTTGATATCAAGGTGTTTTGAAAATCATTAATGGTTGTGATTACTGCTGTAGGCATTTTTTATTTTCCTTTTAAATGCATGCACTCTTAACTCCAGTGGCCAATTAAAACCTAATGTTTCGGACATAGAAATATTTCCTAGTTCTTGTCTTTGTTCTTGAGCCGCAACACTAAAGGATTTAAATCCTCTAGGGTAGCGACTGGACTGAGTATTACTTATCTTAAACCTATTGAACTGAACTATTTTGTTTGGGTAGTATTTGTTTGTTCTGATAAAGTGAATAAACTGAGATGTCCACCAGCTATCTTTATCGTACTTTTCAACATATGGAAATATCCTTGAGTCAAAAAACACCTTGCGAGAAAAGTAGTTGCAGGCAG
>Ga0181587_10002143_pt1 | contig 16449 bp, 13 predicted proteins | sample 071ome_27_FD_132463 | JGI IMG/M metagenome (GOLD analysis project Ga0181587, IMG submission 132463) | Coastal salt marsh microbial communities from the Groves Creek Marsh, Skidaway Island, Georgia - 071409AT metaG (megahit assembly) | ecosystem: Environmental > Aquatic > Marine > Intertidal...
CATGATAGAAGGGAAACTTCAACAAGAAATTAATCAGATCATGGCATCTGCTCGGGAAAGTAGACTAGAGTTTGTTACTGTAGAACATTTGCTTTTAGCTCTTTTAAACACGTCAGAAGTTACTGCATTTTTAAATCTTAGAAATGTCAATATTGAAAGTCTTAGAGCTGAACTACTTCAATACATCGACAATAATACACCCACTGTCGCACAGGATAGTGAGTTAGATATCGTTCCTACTGTTGGATTTCAAAGAGTTTTGCAAAGAAGCGTTTACCAAGCTCAATCTGCTCAAAAATCTTCCGTTAACTCAATGAATGTACTGATAAGTATTTTCTCAGAAAAAGAATCTCATGCTGTATATTTGCTCAAGCTAAACGATATTTCAAGGCTTGATGTAATGGAGCATTTGTCAAATTACCCGATTGAGGAAAATAGTGATGTCGGACCAAGCGAGACCTCGCAAAAAGAATCTTCTGGCTCTAATTTGAAAAAATATGCAGTTGATTTATGCAAAAAAGCCTCAGAAGGAAAAATTGACCCTATTATGGGTAGAAATGAGGAACTATTGAGGACTGTACAAGTACTTTCAAGAAGAAGAAAAAATAACCCTTTATTGGTCGGTCAAGCCGGTGTTGGAAAGACTGCAATTGCCGAGGGTTTGGCCAAAAAAATTTTTGATGGCAGTGTTCCTGAGGTTTTAAAAGATGCCAAAATTTTTTCTCTTGATATAGGAATTCTTATTGCTGGTACAAAGTATAGGGGTGATTTTGAAAAAAGACTAAATGCTGTTCTAGATGACCTCAGGAAAATACCTAATGGTATTCTTTTTATCGATGAAATTCACACCCTAATAGGTGCTGGAAGTGTATCAGGAGGATCCTTAGATGCATCAAACCTCTTAAAGCCTGCACTAGCAGATGGATCGCTTAAGTGCATTGGATCTACCACATATGAGGAATATAGAAAGATTTTCGAAAAGGATCATGCTCTCACAAGAAGATTCCAAAAAATAGATATTGAAGAGCCCTCTGTCGAAGATTCTATAAAGATTTTGATTGGCTTGAAGAAGCATTATCAAGATCATCATAAAGTCAACTACTCTAAGGCAGCACTTGTCTCAGCAGTTGAACTTTCTCATAGGCATATGTCTGATAGACGCTTGCCAGATAAAGCGATAGATGTAATAGACGAAGTTGGAGCTTTACAAAGAATTCTTCCTGCTTCTAAAAGGAAGAAAAATATTGGAGTTGCTGATATTGAAGATATTGTCGCTAAGTTGGCAAGAATTCCAAGTAAGCAAATTTCGTCGGATGACAAGACTCTTTTGAAAGACCTTGAAAAGAGACTTAAACTTGGTGTTTTCGGTCAAGATCATGCTGTTGAGGTTTTATCATCTGCCATTAAACTCTCAAGATCAGGTTTAAATTTAACAGATATGCCACTTGGTTCATTTTTATTTGCCGGCCCTACAGGAGTTGGTAAAACAGAAATTTCAAAACAGTTGGCTTCAATACTAGGAGTGAAATTATTAAGATTTGATATGAGTGAATATATGGAAAGACACTCTGTATCAAAATTGATTGGTTCTCCTCCAGGATATGTTGGTTATGATGAAGGTGGACAATTAACTGAACAAGTTAATTCAAATCCATACGCTGTTTTATTATTAGATGAAATTGAAAAAGCGCACCCAGATATATTTAATATTCTTCTTCAAGTCATGGATAACGGGAAACTAACTGACGCCAATGGAAGAGAGGTTGACTTTAGGAATGTCATTTTGATAATGACTTCGAATGTCGGAGCTAGAAATGTTCAGCGATCTTCGATTGGATTTTCAGAGCAGGACCATTCTCTGGATTATGAACAAGAGTTGAAAAAAGTTTTTGCACCTGAATTTAGAAATCGTTTATCCGAAGTCATATTTTTTAATCCTCTGTCTAAAGAAACCATTATCTACGTTGTTAACAAATTCTTATTTGATCTAGAAAATATTTTGGAAGAGAAGAATGTATCTTTGGTTATCTCAGATGAAGCCAGGGATTGGTTTGCAAGTAATGGTTATGACAACCAAATGGGAGCAAGGCCAATGTCACGTCTCATTGAAAAGGAAATTAAAAAGCCTTTGTCTGATGAATTGCTATTTGGTAGTTTGATTAATGGTGGTTCAGTCAAGGTGGGAGTTTGCAAAAATAAAATTGAACTTTCTTTTTCTAAGTGAGAATTTTATTAAGTAACGATGATGGCTATAACTCACCTGGAATTAGTCAATTAGCAGACACTCTTTCAAGAAAACACGAAGTCTTTGTTTTCGCCCCAAAATACAATAAATCTGCATCCAGTAGCTCTTTAACAATTGACAAACCATTAAAGCCTATCAAATTGAATGAGAAACTTTACTATCTTGATGGCACTCCCAGTGATTGCGTCCATATGGCTTTGTGTGGTTTTTTTGAGGATGCATTTGATATTGTTGTTGCAGGGGTAAATTCAGGACCTAATTTAGGTGATGATGTGATATATTCTGGAACAGTTGCTGCTGCAATTGAAGGAAGATTTATTGGACTTCCTTCAATGGCTGTGTCTCTTGCAAGTTGGGGTGGCGTCTATTTTGAGACCGCTGCGCAGATAACTGATAAGTTAATCAATAGTATTCATTTTGCTGAACTCTCACCGAGTACGATTCTAAATGTCAATGTGCCCGATATAGAGCTAAGTCAAGTGAAAGGTTTTCAAACTACATTTCTAGGTAATCGTCATCAGTCAGAAAACATTTATCCTGACAAAGATGATTGTTCCCAATTCTGGATTGGGGAAAATGGAAAGGAGGCTAAAAATGGTATCGGTACTGATTTTCATGCAATAAAAAATAATTATGTTTCAGTTACACCTCTACATATTGATCTTACCAATCAAAAGGAAATTACTTTAGTTGAGAAATGGTTACAGAAAATAGATTAACCTTCCCAACTATCTCTTAATGATACGGTTTTATTGAAAACTAATCTTGCCTCTGAGTCTTCATCTCTACAAAAATAACCGTTCCTCTCAAACTGGTATGCCTCATATAGTTTAGCTCCAATCATATTTGATTCAACAAAACCATAACACACATCTAGAGAGTTAGGATTTAGAAAATCTTCAAAATTCTGATGTTTTCCAGGGTTCTCTGTTGTAAATAACCTATCATAAATTCTGAATTCTGCTTTCATAGCTTGTGTCGCCTCAACATAATGAATCACACCTTTAATTTTTCTGCCATCGGCAGGGTTTTTGCCAAGTGTTTCGGGATCATATTGTGCATAAACTGTGGTTACATTTCCATCAAAGTCAGTATCGAATGTGGTTGCTTCAATAACATATGCATTTCTAAGTCGAACCTCTTTATTTAAACTTAATCGTTTGTATTTTGCATTCGGGGCAATTTCACAAAAATCTTCACGTTCAATGAATAATTCTCTTGAGAAGAAAATCTCTCTTTTACCTAAAGATTCATTTTGAGGGTGAATCGGCGCTTCAATTGTTTCGATTTTATCTTCAGGGTAATTCTCTATTATTACTCTTATAGGATTGATAACTGCCATCGTCCTTTTGGCTTTTAAGTTTAAATCTTCTCGAATGGAGTCTTCAAGGATTTTTATATCTGTAGTTGAGTCTACTTTGGAGATGCCTATTTTATCCACAAAATTTTTTATGCTCTGAGGAGTATAGCCTCTTCTTCTAAGTCCAGAAATTGTTGGCATTCTAGGATCATCCCAGCCAGAAACATGTTTATTTTCAACTAGCAATTTTAATTTTCTCTTAGAAACTACTGTGTACTCAAGATTAAGTCTTGAAAACTCATATTGTTGTGGCCTGTTAGGAATTTTAAAATCATCTAAATTATCAAGAATCCAATCATATAGCCTTCGGTTATCTTGGAATTCAAGAGTGCATAACGAATGAGTAATTCCTTCAATAGCATCAGAAATACAATGAGCAAAATCATACATTGGGTAGATTTTCCATGTGTTTTTTGTAATGTGATGGTCAGCTTTAATAATCCTATAAAGGGCTGGATCCCTCAGACAAATAATACTGCTAGACATGTTTATTTTTGCTCTCAAGACACATTCGCCTTCATTAAAATCACCACGAAACATTTTTTGAAATAGGTCAAGGTTTTCCTCAACCGACTGATTTCTATATGGACTATCAATGCCAGGCTTTTTTAGTGTTCCTCGATATTCTCTGATATCTTCGTTTGATAAAAAACAAACATATGCCAAATTTTTTTCAATTAATTCAATAGCTGACTTGTAAAAAATGTCAAAGTAATCAGAACTATTTTTAGTTGGATAACTCCATTCATAACCAAGCCATAAAATATCTTTTTCAATTAGATCGACAAAAGTAGCATCTTCTTTGATAGGATTGGTATCATCAAAACGAAGATTGCATTGTCCTGAGTAAAATTTTGCGATCTCAAAATTGAGAATAATTGATTTTGCATGGCCTATATGGAGATATCCGTTTGGCTCAGGAGGAAAACGAGTTTGAATTTTTTCATGTAATCCAACCTCTAAATCAGAATCAATTATGTTTGTAATAAAGTTTTTTTTCACAATTTTGGTTTTTTTGTAATGAAGATTCTATCGAAAGACATAAATTTAATAAATATTCTAATATTTTTATTTCCGATTTTGATAGGTACGATCAAAATAACTGGAAACTTAATTTTGCTTATTTTAGTTATTTATGGAATTTATTTAATCTTTACTGAAAAAATAAATCCCCTTAATGATGAGAGAACAAGGTTAATATCAATTGTATCTCTTTCATATTTTTTCATATATGCATTCTCAATATTTATTAACCATGGCTTTGATGGAAATTTTTTTCATCTTGGTAGGAAGCTTCATTACCTTCTTATCCCATTTCTGTGTATCGCACTTTTAAAGAGCACTTTAGATTTCGAAACCAAAATTTTGAGTATAAAACTTGCTTCAATTTCAATGGGAATAATAGCACTACTTGAGTTGTTTTTATCTTCAGAAAAGGCTGTAGTAAGGGCAAGTGGAATGGTAAATGCCAACATTTTTGCCGATATTGCAGCTCTTTTTGTGGTTTTTTCAGTTTTAAATTTTCGTGAAGAGTCAAAATCTTCTAAAACTCTTTCCATAGTTGCTGTTATTCTTGGGCTTATATCAGTTATAGGTTCAGGTAGCAGAGGGTCATGGATCGCCTTATTTGGCATGTTTATAATTTATATTTTTTTGGTTTTCCCATCTTTTAAAGATTTTAAATTTAAGTTTTTCTCATTGTTAGGATTATTTTTTCTATCAATCGCTATATTTTTCATGATTCCTTCAGCGCAAGATAGATTTAATCTTGGAGTGCAAAATACAAGCGACTCATTATCGAATATTGAAAATCAATCTTCTGTTGGCGAAAGGTTCCTGATGTGGAGAGCAGGTATTGAAGCCTTCAAAGAGTCACCTATATTTGGATATGGTTATAGAAGCGCCAATCAAGCGGCAGCTTTATATGCCCCGACTGAAGCGCATCATATCAAAGACTATACGCATCTTCATAATGAGTATATCACTACCTTAGTTTCATCAGGAATACTAGGGTTGGTCGCTTTATTTTTTATGCTATTTCTTCCATTTAAAAGATTTTCCAGCGTTTTAAAACAAAACTTTTATGTTAAAAAATATAGTCAAATGGGATTAATACTCATATCAGGATATTTGTTATTTGGTATTTCACATATAGCCTTTGGCGAAGAGCATATAAATGCAGTTTTCATTTTTTTTATTAGCACTGCTTTATTGGGCATTTATGATTCGACTATTACAGAAAATCATTCGGGATAAGTTTTATATATCTTCTTTTACTTATAGGGATTAGCATAATTTGCTTTAAGCCAAGAAGGAGTTGAAACTTTAATCGTTTAAATCTGTAGGTCACACCTCCCTTCATGTTTTTTGCTGAGCTAACAGTAGACTGAGATATTGAATTGCAGTCAAAATTTTTAAGGTTAATTTTGTAGAAGTCACAATGATCAAATTGAACTGCGACGGCTGGCTCGACTTGGAACGATTTAAGATTGTTACAGGAAGTTATATGAGCATCAGCGAGTGCGACCCCATTTCTTCTTTCATGATCAAGTAGCTTAATTGCTCCATTTTTTGAAAGAATATAAGCTGCTGCCCCAGTCCTGTCTTGATAAAGTCTAAAAAGTTCATGGTAGCCATCAATAGTGATAGAGTTTCTAGAAACGAATTTTCTTCTACCTCTGTTCTCCAAGTTAATTAAATCATAATTCTGTCTCATCAAGGATATTGACTCAAGTAGTGAAACAATCTTTTTTGATAAAAGAACATCATCTTCAAAAATCAAAGACGGTAAATTATCATTTGAAATTATCTCCCATATTTTTTTGTGTGAGAGGTAGCATGCAAGTTCGGTATTTTTCATCGGTCTCAACCATTGCTTGCTAAGAGTATGAATTTGTTCTTGAGGAATATCTCTTGGTGTAACAGCATCAATTAGTTCGAATTTAAGTTCTAAATCATTAAATTGTTGTTTAAGAATCTTCCTTCTAGAATGCGAAGAAGATAGAGATATAACATATACCTTGAGCTTCATAATGATGATCTAATTTTTAGAATTTATAAGAAAGTATAATCTACTAAAAAAAATGATTAATGTAAATGAAATATTCCCGTAATTTTTATCAAATAAAATCAAATGATGAAATATTCACTATTATCAAAGGTGAAAAAAGTAAGATTGGCTATTACAATCTGCCATTTCAGGATATATCTGAAATTAAAAAGTATTGTTTATCAATCAAAGCAAATTACATTGTTCTTATTGGTCTTGGTGGATCAAGTTTGGGCACAAAAGCAATTTTTGAATTTCTCGATCCAACATTCAAATATGAGAAGAAATTAGTTTTTCTCGATACTAGTGATCCAAGAAAAATTAATAATTGCTTATCCAAAATTGATTTAACAAACTCGCATTTTGTGGTTGTTTCTAAATCAGGCAAAACAATAGAAGTTAATGCAATATTAAAGCATGTTGACAATTTTGTAGATATTAATAATAAGAATTCTACAGTTATCAGTGAACTTGAGAGTCCCCTTCACAAATTCGCATCAAAAAATAAAATTCCTTTCTTTGAAATTAAGAAGAATATTGGAGGAAGGTTTTCTGTATTTAGTCCAGTGGGCCTGATTCCACTAGCTATGGTTGGCATTAAAATAGATCTGTTATTATCTGGATGTAGAAAAGTACATGATGATTTTTTTTCCCAAGGTGGTTATTACAAAAATATTTTTGAGAAGGCAAGATTTATAGTTGAAAATAAATCCAGGTTTTCAATAAATACTCTCTTTTCTTATTCTTCTTTCTTAGAAGGTTTTAATAGGTGGTATGTCCAGTTATGGGCCGAATCTCTTGGAAAGAAAAATGTTAATGAGACAAGACAAGGCTTAACTCCTATCGGACTTACCGGTCCTGAGGATCAACATAGTTTTCTGCAATTAATATGCGATGGGGTAAGAAATAAAACCATTACTTTTATAACAATTGATCAAGACGGCTCTGATAAACAAAAAATCACATCAAAGGATAAGTTCTCCGACTTGAATTCCTCAAGTGCTTATGACGTTGATTTAGTAACACTCTTAAAGTTGCAATCAATATCTACAATGGAATCACTTCTTATGCAGGATGATATCCCAATTGATATGATAAAAATTCCGACAATCGATGAATATAATATTGCTAAGCTAATGTATAGCTTTCAGCTTTTAACTTCATGTATTGGAGCCTTTCTTCAGATTAATACCTATAATCAACCCGGAGTAGAGGATGGTAAGAAGATATTATTCAGCAAATTGAAAAAATTACAATGAATAGATTGTCTAAGTGTGTTTTTCCCATTGCTGGTAAAGGAACAAGATTTTATCCAGTAACAAAATCAATTCCTAAAGAAATGTTGCCTGTTGGAAGAAAACCATTAATACATCATGCAATTGATGAGGCGTGTGATGCAGATTTTTTAGATATCATTTTTATAACCAACAAGTCAAAAAAAGCAATTCAAAATTATTTCACTATTGACTCCAGTTACAATAACGAACAACTTGAGACATTAAACAATCTTATAAATAAGATTAATGTTAAAAATATTTTTCAAGAAAGGATGCTTGGACTTGGACATGCAATTAGTCTAAGTTCACATCAAATTGACGATGAACCTTTTGCTGTGATTCTTCCTGACGATTATTGCCCAAATACTTTTGGCGTTATAGGTCAACTAAAAAAAGTTTATCAAAATTATCCAGATAAATGCATAGTTGCTGTTGAGGAGGTATCGTCTGAGAGGGTTAATCAGTACGGCATTGTTAGTTTTGATAAAAAAGAAGCATCTAAAGACGTTTTTCAACTTAGTGGTTTAATTGAAAAACCAGAGATTTCAATAGCACCAAGTAATTACGCTGTAATTGGAAGATATATATTTACTCCAGAAATTTTTCAATATATCGAAAAGAAGTCTTCTACAGTTTTTAGCGAAATTCAGATAACTACTGCGTTAAATCAGCTAGCAAAACTTGGCAAAGTCATAGGTGTGAAGTTTAAAGGGAAACGTTTTGATTGTGGAAATTTACCAGGTTACATTGAGGCTAATCTTAGTTCGACTGACTCATGAAAGTATTAATTTTTCAAACTGGAGAACCTCTAAGTATCGATTACAATAATTCGAAGCCAATGAGGGCAATGAACCTAAAGAATTCCCTACTCAAGATGGGCCATAATGAAGTTCTGACGATTTCTTCAAATTTTTTTCATCAGAAGAAAATTCATCGCGTTCAAAATTGTGAAGAATTTTATCAAGATAATACAATCCTTATTAATAGTCCTGGCTATAAAAAAAATATAGGCATAGGAAGAATAGTAGATCACTGTATTTTGGGTATAAATTTAAAAAGAAAACTAAAAAAAATAACTTTTCAGCCTGATGTGGTTTTTATAGGGTACCCGCCTATATTTTCCTCTTACGTGCTAACCAATTTTTTTAAGAAGAAGAATATACCAATTGTGATAGATATAAAGGACCAATGGCCAATTATCTTCACAAATGTTTTTGGAAATTCTTTTCGGCCTATACTCAGGATTGCTTTATCTCCATTATATTTTTTATCAAAAAAAACATTTAGCAATGCTGATTTGATTTGCTCAATCTCGAAAGAATTTTGTGAATGGGCTAAAAATTATGCAAATATTCCAGAAAAAGACTCCTATATCCTGCCTTTGACATCTAAGGAAAATACATTGAGTAAAGAACAAGATTCTATAATAACTAGTTGGCTTGATACACTTGGTATTTTTCAAGAAAATTCGATTAATATAGTTTTTTTAGGGTCATTCTCAAGAAGTTTTGATTTTAAAGTTATTGCAGAAGTTGCTTTTGAATTAATTAAAATAAGACCAGATATTAATTTTTTATTTTTTGGTGATGGTGAACAAAAGAATTTCTTAACAGAAATTTCAAAAAAATTAAACAATTTCAAAGTATTTGATTGGATTGATGCAGATAAAGTAGATATGGTTTTAAAAAAATCTGATTTGGCCCTTGCGCCTTATCAATCTTCTGATGATTTTATGATGTCCATTCCAAATAAAGTTATAGATTACCTCAGGCTTTCAATTCCGATTTTGTCTTCACTTCATGGAGAAGTAGAAAAATTAATTTCAAAAGAAAAAGTAGGGTTTACATACTGCTCTGCAGAAGAACTTATAGATTTTTTGACACATATAAAAAAGAACAATATAAAAAATATGTTTAACAATTCCAGAGATTTATATGACAAAGAGTTTGATTTTGACAGAAATTACATTAAATTTATTAAGGTACTTGATGATATAGTTGCAAGAAAAAAATAAAGTTTAATTTTATGAAGAATAATCTAGGAAAGTTATCTGACCCTCTTGAATTCCATGACTCTTTGGATATAAACTCCTGCGATAGTGAGAGATTAATAAAATTTCTAAATAAATTAATAACCATAAGGAAAGCTGAGCAAAAATTGGCCTTTGGAAAAGAGAAGGGGTTTATTAAAGGACCTGTTCATTTAGGTGTTGGGCAGGAGGCAATTGCTGTAGGAATTTCAGAAAATCTTAATAAAACTGATAGAGTTTTTGGAGCCCACAGATCCCATTCACATATCTTGTCTCTTAATTTAGATATTTATAAACTTTTTGCAGAAGTACTAGGAAGAATTACGGGTTTTTCCAGGGGAATGGGTGGGTCAATGCACCTTTATGATAAAGAAAACGGTTTCTTTGGATCAACTCCAATTGTTGCGGGGACTGTATCCATTGCACTTGGTGCTGCTCTTGCAGCTAAAATGCAAGATAATAATGATATCGCAGTTGCTTATATTGGAGATGGTGCTTTTGAAGAGGGTGTTGTTCATGAATGTTTAAATTTTGCATCACTTCATAATCTACCAATTCTTTTTGTTGTTGAGAATAACTTGTTTGCTAGTCATATGAATATCTCACAAAGACAGCCTAATAATCAAATTTCTCGTTTTTCCAAAGCTAATGAAATTGAATATAAACTGCTTGATGGCAATAATGTAGAGTTGATTTATAAAGAATCTAAGAAATTAGTTGATTCTATGAGGCAAGAAAACAAACCTGCTGTTATAGAACTTGTTACTTATAGGTGGTATGGTCATGTTGACTGGAGAGAGGATATTGATGTTGGAGTAGAAAGATCTAAAGAAGATATCCAAAATTGGAAGAAAAGGGACCCTATTGCTAGATTGACAAAAGCCATGATAGAAAATAGTATTTGGTCCCCTGAGCAGAATTCAGCACTAGAGAAGAAAATTGAAAAGAGCATAGAATCAGCCTGGTTATCAGCTTTAGATGACAAGACCCCAGAAGCTAAAGTATTGCTCAATAACGTATATAAAGATAATGTGTAAGAAGCAATTTAATTATGGAACAGCAATCCTAGATGCTTTTGAATATCTATTAGACAACTATCCTGAGGTTTTTGTTATTGGTCAAGGGCTTTGGAGTCCATGGTATGTTGGTAATACAATGACTAACTTAGATAAGAAATATGGCAAACATAGAATTATAGACACGCCAGTTTCAGAATCGGCAGTCACAGGAGCAGGGGTTGGGGCTTCTCTTTGTGGTATGCGCCCAATTGTTGTCCATCCTAGAATGGATTTTATGTTGTATGCTATGGACCCTATAGTAAATCAAGCTGCAAAGTGGTCATATATGTTTGGAGGGCAATCCAATCCATCCGTTACTATTCGAGCGATTATTAATAGAGGTGGAGAGCAAGGTGCGCAACATTCTCAAGCTTTGCATGCATGGTTTGCGCATGTACCAGGCCTTAGGGTTGTTATGCCTTCTTCTGTAGAGGATGCCAGGGATTTGCTTATTGCCTCTGTTTTGTGTGATGACCCAGTTATATATATCGATGACCGCTGGCTATATGACCAGGAAGATGAACTCCCTCCTGCAAAAGAAATCGTTTTAGAAAAAGAAGGGCCAAGGATCGTAAAAATGGGGCAAGACATAACTATTGTTGCATCTGGATATGCTACTTTTCTTGCTAAAGAGTCAATACTCAGATTAGAAAAAATGGGAATAAATCCTGAAATTATTGACGTTAGGGTATTAAATCCCTTTGATTATGGAAAGATTATAACTTCAGTTCAAAAAACCAAGAACCTTGTAGTCATTGATCCTGGATCTTTATCCTGTGGTTTCTCAGCAGAGGTAATCTCAAGAGTTGTAGAAAATATTGACCCTGGTTTATTAAGGACAACCCCAAGGAGAATTGCTTTACCGGACTCTCCGGCGCCAACTAGTAAAAATCTTGAAGATGAATATTATCCTAATGTTGATAAAATTATCTTTGAAATAAAACAATTAATAGGAGAACTATGAAAAGATCTGTCCCTTTTTTTGATTACCCTAGGCTATGGTCTGATGAAAAAGATGAGCTGCAGCAAATAATAGATAAAACAGCCTCAACCGGGGGGTTTATTATGCAACAGTCTCTGGAAGATTTTGAGAAAGATCTTGCTACTTTTTCTGGTTGTAACTACGCTGTAGGTGTAGGAAATGCAACAGATGGCATGGAAATTTTTCTAGAGGCGATAGGACTCAAGAAAGGTGATGAGATTATCATATCCTCTCACACTATGCTTGCTACTGCTTCGGCAATAAAAGTTGCTGGAGGTATACCGGTCCCTGTTGATATTGGCGATGATAATTTAATAGATCCTATTTCAATTGAAGAAGCTATTAATAATAATACTGTAGGAATAATGCCGACTCAATTAAATGGTCGAATATGCAATATGGATGCAATCTCAAAGATTGCAAAAAAATATGGTTTATTTATTGTAGAAGATGCTGCTCAAGCTCTTGGAGCAACATATAAAGGCAATCATGCAGGATCATTTGGACTAGCAGCAGATATTAGTTTTTTCCCTGCCAAAGTTTTAGGCTGTCTTGGAGATGCAGGGGCAGTTCTTGTAAATGACAAAAAACTTTACAATAAAATTTATGAGATTCATGACCATGGCAGAAATCATAATGGAGATGTTGTAAGATGGGGAAGAAACTCTCGTCTTGATAATATTCAAGCGGCTATTTTAAAATACAAATTAAATAATTATTCTGAAGTCATTAACAGACGTAGAGAGATAGCAACAATATACAACCAAAGACTTTCTTCAATTGAAGAATTAAAATTACCTCCTGGACCATCAAATGAAGATCATTTTGATGTTTATCAAAATTACGAACTATCGGCTAAAAATCGTGACGGTTTAAAGCTGTTCTTGAATGAAAATAAAATAGGAAGTTTGATTCAATGGGGCGGTAAGGCAATTCATCATTTTACTCAACTTGGCTTTACCGAAAATCTCCCAAAGACCGACGCTTTTTTTGAAAGTTGTATTATGTTGCCTATAAACATGTTTGTTTCTAATGACGATGTCAATTATGTTTGCGATGTTGTTGAGGAGTTTTACAGGTCTTGATTAAGAGATTTTTCGATATTGTTTTTTCATTCTGTGGACTATTGATATTCTCGCCTGTTCTATTGACTTTTATTTTTCTAATTTGGATAAATGATAAAGGAAATCCTCTTTATTCTGCAAGTAGAGTAGGAAAAGATAATAAGACTTTCAGAATGATTAAATTGAGATCGATGGTTCTGAATGCTGATAAGACCGGAGTTAGTTCAACTAGTTCTAATGATAATAGAATTACACCAATTGGAGCTATTATTAGAAAATATAAATTAGATGAGTTAATGCAACTTTGGAATGTACTCACAGGAGATATGAGCCTTGTGGGACCAAGACCAAATGTTGAGTCTGAGACAAGAAACTATACAAAAGTAGAAAAAAAACTACTCAGTGAAAAGCCAGGAATAACAGATTTCGCATCAATAGTTTTTTCTGATGAAGGGGAAATACTCAAAAATTCAAGCAATCCTGATTTGGACTACAATAGACTTATCAGGCCTTGGAAAAGTAGACTTGGTATTTTTTATATTGAAAATAAAAGCGTAATGATTGATTTAAAAATAATTTTTTTTACAGTTGTCGCTATATTCAAAAAACAATTAGCTATAAATTGGGTAGTTGAACAATTAAAGAGTTTTAATTGTGATGAGAAATTGATAAATGTTGCCTCAAGAAAAGAACCCCTAAAACCCTCTAAACCTCCTGGCTCAAATAAAATACCAGAGTAGATATTTTGGTAATATTTTTTGAAAATTTCTTTCTAGGTTTGTCAAGATTTCAAAAAAAGATTTTTCTTGCATTTATTGACTCATTCCTATTAGTTTTTGCGCTTTATCTTTCCTTTTCACTGAGGTTAGGATACTGGCTTCAGCCAGAAAAGAATCTCCTTCTTTTAATTCTCATTTCTCCAGTAGTTGGAGTTCTAGTTTTTTGGTCGATGAGAATGTATAGACTAGTTACCAGGTATTTGAATTTAGATTACTTATGGCTTGTATTAAAGTCAGCGGTATTCTTTTCCTCAATATGGGGTTTATTGGCCTTTACCATATTAGAAAATGGAATTCCTAGATCTGTACTCATAATCAACACTCTTGTATCATTTTCTTTTATTGGTGGCATCAGACTTGCTTATTGGAGGATTTTAAAAAATACAAAATACTTTAAATTACCTGAAATCTATAGAAATTACAAGAATGTTATTATTTATGGTGCTGGCGATGCTGGTATCCAGTTAGCTTCAGCATTAGAGTACTCCCAACTATACAAAGTTATATTATTTTTGGATGACTCAAATGAACTTCATGGGCACAAGATTAGAGGATTGAAGGTATATAGCTCTGAATCTTGCGGCGAATTAATTAAAAAATATAGCATCGATGAAATCTTATTGGCCATACCATCAGCATCTAAAGCAAGAAAAAAAGAGATCATTGAGAAAATAAAAGAAAATAATATCTCAGTAAAAACACTTCCTGGCGTAGATATATTGGCTAAGGGGGATATAACTCTTAATGATCTCAGGGAAATTGATATTAAAGACCTCCTCGGAAGAGATCCTGTAGAGCCAAAAAATGAGCTTTTAAAGAAAAATATTACTGATAAAAATGTTTTAGTCACTGGGGGTGGGGGCTCAATTGGATCTGAACTATGTAGACAAATAGCTTTATTAAAACCTAAAGCTTTAGTTATTTTTGAATTAAGTGAGTTTGCTTTATATTCAATAGACAAAGAGTTAAGAGAAAATTCTATAGAAATTGATATTTATCCAATTCTTGGAAACATCTTGGATCAAGAAAAGGTTTTTGAAGTTATTAATTCATTTGAAATCCATACTATCTATCATGCAGCGGCTTATAAACATGTTCCAATGGTGGAATTGAATAATATTGCCGGTATAAATACAAATATTCTTGGGACATTGAATCTTATCGAACAGGCGAAAAAGAGTAGAGTCGAAAACTTCGTTTCCATTTCAAGTGACAAAGCCGTTAGACCTACAAACTTAATGGGCGCGTCGAAAAGATTTGCGGAATTAATTATTAGATCCCATAGCGAGGAGCTGAAGAATCAGACTATTTTTAGTATTGTTAGATTTGGAAATGTTCTTGGATCAAGTGGTTCTGTAATACCTTTATTTAAAAAACAAATTGCAAATGGAGGACCATTAACTTTGACAAGTCCTGAAATCACTCGATATTTTATGACGATTTCAGAGGCTGTCCAGCTTGTTATTCAGGCAGGCGCTATGTCAAAACATATGGATGTGTATTTGCTTGATATGGGGAGTCCAATAAAAATTTTAGATCTTGCAAGGACTTTAATTAGTCTCAGTGGTCTTCAAGTCAAAGATAAAGATAATCAGGAAGGAGATATTGAAATAATTTATACAGGTCTAAGACCTGGAGAAAAATTGTATGAAGAACTTCTTATTGACGGAAAGGCTAAAAAAACAATACATCCTTTAATTTATATTTCTCAGGAAAAAAATCTGGACTGGAGTTTTCTAAATAACAACTTATCTAAACTTAAAAACCTTAAATCAAATGATGTAAAAGCGGCAAGAAAAATTATTCAAGAAATAGTTCCAGAGTACAATGCGGAAGAAAGCTTCCATGATTTAATTTTCCAAAGAAAGCACAAGAAAAATTTATAAGGTTTATTCTAACTCTAAACAGAGACTATTTAGAGTTAGAAAAGTAATAATTATTTAATACCAGTCATCATCTCCATCTTCGTCCATGTCATCATAGTCAAAGTCTTTCTCTTCATCTTCATCAAATTCATCGTAATCATAGTCTTCTGTATTCATTTTTTTGTCTCCACAAAATATAAATATTTAACTTAAAATAACCTTGAGGTTAATTTCGAAATATACGCTTTTTCTAAAAATTGTAAAGAAATTATTTTTATTAATAAAAACATTAAAAATCAATATCTTATATAAATTTTCTTTCAAAAAAAATATAATTAACCCTAATCCTAAGAACTTTACAAATGTTATTTAGAAAAATCAAAAGATTTCTTTCCGGTAATAAATTTTTTTGGAAATACCGGCATCTTTTTCAAAAATCATACCTGCATGTAGATCTTCAACCATCACCCATAAATAAAATTTTTTTTGAAGTTATACAAAACTATCAAATCAAGTCAGTTCTTGATTTTGGATTTGGGAAGGGTTGTATGTTGAAAGAGTTTTACAATAAATATAGTAAAGTCAGTTTATTTGGAATAGATATCAATAGATTCAATGTGTCAAATTTAGAGAAAGAAATTGGCAAGTCGAATATTTTCTTATACGAGAATTTTGACAAAAATTTAATAAGAGAAAATATTAAGAGTGTCAACCTCTCAAGAATTGACCTAGTAATATTTA
>Ga0181587_10002153_pt1 | contig 16405 bp, 18 predicted proteins | sample 071ome_27_FD_132463 | JGI IMG/M metagenome (GOLD analysis project Ga0181587, IMG submission 132463) | Coastal salt marsh microbial communities from the Groves Creek Marsh, Skidaway Island, Georgia - 071409AT metaG (megahit assembly) | ecosystem: Environmental > Aquatic > Marine > Intertidal...
AAACTGACCCGGAATAAAGAAGTCAGGTTAGCAGGGTCGAGGATCACATCGTAAAAAAACTGAATATCAGCGGAAGTGATAGGTTTTCCATCGCTCCAAGTGGCATCCTCCCGGATCTTGAAGGTAAAAGTCATGCCATCTTCTCCGATCTCCCAAGTTTCTGCAAGAACGCCAACGGGCCGGTTATCCGTGCTATGGAGAGAGATTAAGGGTTCATAAAGCAAACCCATCACCGTGGCCGAAAAGTTATTGTAGTCGAGAAACATATTAAGTGATTTTGGAAAAGATCCACCCCAGGTGGTAAAGGTTCCGCCAGGATTTGTATTTTCCAAAGCGATCGGGTCTCTTTCTCCATAGCTTGGCTTGAAAACATCTTCCAAATGTAATTCATGACCCGAAGATTTTTTATGATTCCCAATCTCGTGGGAATCCCCACATCCACAAAAAAGGATTATCAAAAATAAAAATAAGGTTTGTTGGAATGGTCTCATAAAAAGGTCGCTTGTAAGGGGAAAGGATAAAAATTTATTTTCAAACATTTATTTATCAGTTGGGAAAGTTTGAATATGTTTATTCCTTTTTTTGGGAGAGAGGATGAAAGTTGGCATGTTCATCAAGTAACCGTTGCGATTCCACATGGGTGTAAATCTGGGTGGTGCCCACATCCGCATGCCCAAGCATCTCTTGAACCGCACGAACATCCGCCCCTCCCATCAATAAATGAGTAGCAAAGGAATGCCTTAGACCATGAGGTGTTAGGTTCTTTTCAATCCCCGCACGCCGGGCATAATCTTTCACAAGAACCCATATCATTTTTCGCGATATGGGAGTTCCCCGCTTGCTTAGAAAAAGCTCTCCACCTGATTTATCCTTAACCAAAAAAGGTCTCCCGCCATGCAAATAGTTTCTCACCGCCAGAATGGCATGGCCTCCCACCGGAACGATTCTTTCTTTTGCCCCCTTGCCAAAAATTCGGGCAAAGCCTTCTTCCAAATTAATAGAATTGAGCAGCACGGTGGACACTTCCGACACTCGTAAACCGCTGCCATACATCAATTCAAAGATGGCTCGATCGCGTTTTCCCATTGGGGTGTTCAAATCGGGAACTGAAAGAAATTTATCGATTTCCTCAATGCTTAGGGCATGAGGAAGAAACCTTCCTTTTTTTGGGTTGGTAATAAGCTCGGTGAAATCATTTTCTAATCTGCCTTCTGCAATCAAGTAGCGGACAATCATACGTAAAGCAGACAATTTTCGTGAAAGACTCGCTACAGCATAGCCATCAGACGTGAGCGAGGAAATCCAGTTTGAAATATCCTCCAAAGAGACATCCTTCCAATTACAGGAACCCTTCTTTTTTAAAAAACAGGCACATTGAATCAGATCTGCTTCATAAGATTCGACTGTATTCTTGGATAGCCCTCGTTCCAATTGTACCCATGCTAAAAAGGCACTGATATCCGATTCATATCCAGATGGAGGTTCGAGTTTAATTTCGCCCGGTTTGCGTCCCTGAACCTCGGTTTTTGCACCCATCTATCAAGCAGAATAAGTAATCTCAAACCTCAGGTGGGGCCACTGGCGAGAGCTGACCAGCAAATAATTTACGGTAAATTCGGTTAATCGGTGTTTTCATTCGACTGACCATAAATTGTTCCTGCCTAAGAGCGTTGTATCCATAACGATAACTCGCAGCCAAGCGTGGGTAATTAAATCTGTCTACACTTTCCAGCATACCTTTGAGCCTATTTAGGTACAGCATACCTACTTCGATATTCGTTTCCCATTGAAAAGCCGTACGATAGTGAAGCTTGGTCACATCGGACCAAGCTGGCTCGGTTAGTTGCATCATCCCTTTGGCTATGGATGACTGAGCGTTGGCATTTAAGCTACTCTCAGCATGGCAAATTGCATAAACAAAACCCGGATCCAATCCAAGTTCAGGTGCTTCCTTTTTAATCTTTTTCCAAACTTCTTTTTCTTCAATAAAGTTAGCATCGGGGTCAAAATACTTACACCCGACTAAAAGACAAAATAGGCAAAACTTAAACAAAAGAAAAAAAACTCTTCTACCCGATCTCATCACATCAAAAAACTATCCGATGAAAACATCAGGGGCAAGGAACATCAAAAATTCCTACCAAAAGACCAAGCCAAGAAACCCAAGAAAGAAGATCATACAAAACAAGGCAGTCCATCCAACTGGATGCACTCCTAGGGACATTCTTTTCGCAAATTGACCTGATCCTTGATTGCGATCTTTTTCCAAAAACCCAATCTGGCAAAAAGGAAGGTAAAGCACCTTCATCGTGTGGACATGGCCCTGTTTGAGAAACCTACATACACGACCGGTCAAACCTCCAACCAATACAGCATGAGCCCAGTGGTTAAGCCCATTCCAGAACCAATCCCCAAAATAGAGAAGGGCCCGACCACACTTGCGGTAGACCCAATCCACATCCAAACTAACAGACGGTAAAGGGGTAGGATATTTTCCACCCATCCTCATCAATAAAAAAGCCAAGCCGGAGAAGGCTAGTATTTGCAATTGTGTAATCACATGAGTGGCATCATAGGGGTGATAACCCGCTGCTCCGTTAGGCAATAAACTGTACAACCACTGTGGGTTACAACCTATAAAAATACAAAGGAATGAACCAAAAGCCATAGCGATAAGCATGTTTACTGGAGCCTCTTTCACTTGCATGCCCCTGTCTTTGGAGAAAAATGTAAAAAAGGGAATTTTGATACCTGCCTGATGAAAGACTCCCGCAGATGCAAACAACAAAACAAGCCAAACAATTTGATGACCATTTTTGGCCGCTTCCGTAATAATAATCGATTTACTGACAAATCCACAGAATAGCGGGAAGGAAATAGCCACCGATCCGAGGATACAAAATCCAGCAGTCCAAGGCATTTTCTTGTAAAGACCACCGAGGTGAGAAGCCCGAATCTCACCGGTTCGAAAAAGGACTGCTCCCAAGCACATAAAGAGCAAGCTCTTGTAAAGTACATGATTAAAGGCATGGGCTATGGCTCCATCAATGGCAAGATCTGTACCGATTCCAATCGCCACCACCATAAATCCAATCTGATTGATTTTACTGTAGCATAAAACACGACGTAGATCGTTTTCAATCACCGCGTAAAACAGAGGGAACAAGGCCATAATCATTCCGATCGTGATTAAGATTTCCGCACCCGGATAAAGACGAGCAAGCATACACACCGCACATTTTGTGGTAAAAGCACAAAGCCATACCGGGCCCGAATGGGTGGCTTCCGCATAGCCATCCTTCAACCACACATGTAATCCTGGAAATGCCGCCTTGATCCCAATCGCTAAAAGAATCAATAAGGCTCCTGAATCTCCTGCTTCGAGGGAACCGGTTAAGGGCATGAGGCTAAACGCCTCAGCACCAAATTCATGATACCGAAAAAGAATACCCATCAGGAGCAACAAGCCGGATGAAATATGAAAAAAGAGATATCGAAAGCCGGCCTCTTCTGCCCTTTGAGTACGCCTTCCCCAAATCTGGAAAACAGAAGTAATCGCCAGGGCTTCCCACCATAAGAACAAAGATAACATGTCTCCGGCAAAAGCCACGCCTACTGCAGACCCAGCATAAAGAAGGGACATCGATATCTGCCATGGATCACGAACATGAAAAGAATAAATCCCCGCGATCAATGCAGCCGTATGAAAGAGGTATCCAAAAAGCATGGCTTGCTGATCAACCAGGACCGCGAGAATCTCATAGCCAAACAAATGTAGACTGGATATGGCACCCAGTTGCAAAGTAGTCATGTATCCTAGGCCAAATAGAGGTGCAAGGATTAGAACAAAAGATGCAAAACGCCCTCTTAAGAATGCAGTAACCAAACCGCCTAGGAGCAAGGCGGTAGCTGGATGGGTACTAAGTTCAACCGTGGATGCGAATACACTCATCTTACTTTTCCCAATATTCTTCCTCCCTTACCAAAATTTTCTTTCCGCCCATTCGCATGAGAAAATTGACAAGGTAGACCAAGCCCGCACATCCAATCAAACCATACAGACCATAAAAAGCTGGAAATGTTTCCAAACTGTAAAGACTCAAATTTTCGGAAAAAGCAGCATGCTTATGCCAGCCCAGACTAAAAACCACATCGATCAAAATCAAAAAAACGCATAACCCATAGAACCAACGAACCCATCTCTTTCTGTTTTCAAGTTGATCGAGACTGCTAGGCTCTTTGCCCAAATTTTGGATTTTTGGATTTTTTCTCATGAATCAATTAAGTCATGGCTGCAAGCCAATCATTTGTAGTAGTACATCGGACCAGAAAAAGAGAAAAAAACAACCCAGTGCAGTCAGTACGAGAGGAAGCACACATTGCCAGGGAGCCTCCTTAATAGATGTATCTTTTTCTGTTTCTGAATCTCTGAAAAATGCCGTCACAGCGACCGGGAGTAGGTAGAAAACATTGAGTAGGGAACTAATCAAAAGGACCACAACAACCCAGATCGCATCTCGGTCCAATGCCCCAAGGGCTATATACCACTTACTGATAAAGCCTCCAAGCGGTGGAAGCCCGATCACACTCAAAGCCCCAATCATAAAGGCTCCCATGGTAAGGGGCATTTTACGGCCAAGCCCACGCAATTCGCTTACATATTTTTTGCCTGTTGCCACAAAGATGGCACCTGCACAAAAGAACAAGGTAATCTTACCACAGGCATGCATGGCAATGTGTAAAACCGCCCCACCCTGTCCGCGATCCGTAGCGATCGCAGCACCCAGAACGACATACCCGAGCTGACCAATCGTGGAAAATGCCAATCGACGCTTAAGGTTATCCTGTGACAAGGCAATGAGGGAAGAAATCAAGATAGTCGCGGAAGCTACCACCATGGTCCATTCCTCACCGCCCATTTGGGCAAGTACCTCTGTCCCAAACACATCTGCATAAATCCGATAGACACAAAAAACCCCGACCTTGACCACGGCCACTGCATGTAAAAGGGCAGATACTGGCGTGGGAGCAACCATAGCACCGGGAAGCCAAGAGTGAGCAGGCATTAATCCTGCCTTGGCAAATCCAAAGGTAAAAAGAAAAAGTAAGACGATTTGAGTGGTCTCACCAAAGTGACCGACCTTTCCCACATCCTCAATGAAGTCCATGGTCAGGTGGCCACCGTCCAGCCAGACATAACACCAACTTAGGGCGGGCAGAAGAAGGCATAGCGATGTGAAAAGGAGATACCCTAAATAGGTGCGGCCACCAGTGCGAGCTTCCTTATCCTGCATGTGAGTAACCAGAGGAAAAGTCGATACCGACAACATCTCATAGAAAAAGTAAATCGTTAAGAGATTCGCCGAAAAAGCAACCCCCATGGTGGCTGAAAGCGAAAGGGCAAAGAAAGAGTAAAACCTTGTCTGGGCATGTTCATGTAATCCGCGCATATAGCCCACCGCATAGAGAGTCGTGGCGATCCATAGCACCGACGCAACGCAGGCAAAAAGCAGACCGGGCCCATCGACCCGCAAAAGCATGGGAACATAAGAGAAGATTTGCCAAATATGAAATTCGACAATCGCACCGCCGAGAATGACGGGGACCAAAGAAAGCACTACGGCTGCCTGTACAGACGCAGCTAAAAAAGTAAAAAGCTCACGTAAATTTGGGCGTTTTTCTCCCGCCCAAATAATTCCCAACAAACCGACCCATGGGGCAAGCAGAGCAATCAAGGGACGAATATCCTCAATAACTACGGGTGGGCTCATTGGTAATGGACTCCTGTAGGCAAATCGAAATCATGAAGAAAGATTTCAATCTGATCCGCAACTTCTTGATTGTATACTCCGACCAAGATCACAATCGATGCGGCGATTAAAAGTGGGATCAGCATGCTAAGGGGTGCTTCATCGAACCGGGTCTGTTCCTTTGTCAGGCCAAGGTCCCCATGACCCTTACCGAGGTTTTTTCCACTTTCATCCACAGCAAGGTGGATTCTTTCGATCAAACGAAAAAAGAGAACCACCATCACCATGGTGGAGAACATCAAGGTGATCATATACTCCCATCTCTCGGAAACCATGCCTCCGGTGATTAAATACCACTTGCTAAAAAATCCACAAGTTGGAGGAAGACCAATAATTGAAAAACCACCAATAAAAAACCCAATCATGGTCAAGGGCATTTTAGCGAATAATCCACGTAACCCATCAAAATGAGTGGTTTGGCACTTTTCCAAAATAATTCCCGCCCCAAGAAACAGACACAAGGTCATACAGGCATCACTGATGACATGAAAAATAGATCCAACCAAACCAAAATAATTATAAATCCAAACCCCGCCCACCATATATCCGACTTCGGCCACAATTAGGTAAGCCAACATGCTTTTAATTTCCCTTTGAGCTAGTGCCATAACCGCGGCACAAATAATCGCCACAACCACCAACCAAGGAAGTACTTCCGCCCACCAAGTGGACTCAAAGGAAAACTCAACCCCAAACACACTCAATATCATACGAATCATCACATAGATCATGACCTTAGTGACCAAGGGTGCGAGCAGACAGGATGTGGTGGTCGGTGCGTGGCAATAGCTTTTGGGAAGCCATGCATGGAAGGGGAAAAACGCCATCTTGATCAGGATTCCCAGAAGCACTAATACAAATGCAACCTGCATCGCAGGGGATTCATGGAGCCCATGAGTTTCAATAGCCTCATGAATGCCCAGCATATTGAGGGTACCGGTTTTTAAATAGAGATACCCCACGCCAAGGAGATAAAGAGAGGCTCCTATTGTGCCAAGTATTACATAGTTAAAGGTGGCCGCAGCTGCCCGGTTCGAACCCATGGCAATTAAACCATAACCCGTTAATGCAGCCACTTCGATAAGTACATACAAATTAAAAGCATCTCCAGTAAGGGTAATACCAGCAAGACCGACAATCTGTAGAAGGAACAAACCATAATACATAGGTTCCTTGCCTGGTGTTTGTCTTTGAACAGGTATTTTAGAGTATAAACTGACAATGAAACCGACTCCGCTAACCACTAATGCAATCAGAGCCCCAAGTAAGTCGGCTCGAAATTCGATGCCAACCCCCCTTGGGAAAAGATCCAAGGACCAACCACCCAGGATGTAGGATACTTGATGATCAGAAGAGTGCATAGTTTGAATCAGAGTCTTTACTGATGCCCAAACTGAAAGTGCCATAGACAATACAGAAACGGGATAACAAAGTTTTTTTGAAAAGGTGCCGAACAGGGTACAAATAACGGCTCCCAAAAGAGGAAATAATACAATCCATACGATGGAATCACTCATGATGCATTATCCTCTTTAGTCGGGTTCGATGACTTCGCCCGTTTTCTTCGTGCCGGTCTTTTCTTTTCGATTTCCTGAGACTTGTGCGAAGACTCTGGCCCGGTACGATCTCCACGATTTGCTTGATTACGAGGTTTTTGGCTTCGGGCAGAATCCGGCTTGGTAACACGGGTTCTTTCGGGAAGGCCTGCCTTCTTGTTTTTGATCGATGAGCCAGGCTTATTTTGAGTGGGCTTTCTTCTAGGCCATCGTTTTCTTGGCAAACCCTTTTTTCGTGCATCTTCGTTCTCAAGTTTGATTAACAATTCATCCTCTTCGACGGTACCATATGCTCGGTAAATTCTTAGGCATATCGAGAGCGCTAGCCCGAGGGTAGCAACGCCTACTACTATCGCAGTGAGCATCAATACATGAGGGAGCGGGTTGGTGTACTGGGGAATAAGAGAAGCATCCAATACCTGTGGTTCTATCAAAAGAGATCCTGTACCATTTAAATCCCGCTGAGCATCACTTCCGTGCGGATCATGCTCAGGTAAGTAGATAGGAATTGTGGCACCATCTTTCACTCCAATGGATACATAAAATAAAATAATGGCGGTTTGAAAAATCGCCATCCCAATCAACTTTTTAATCAGATTATTTTTGGCGATCATCGCCCATAATCCAATCAGGAGAAGAACCACATAAATGAAGTAATTTAATCTCTCGATGAGCAATTGGTTCAATATGGATCCGTCGTCAAACATTCGTACTCGATTTGATTACCAATTATAAACCATCCCTCATCCTACCATCAGTGGAAAGACTCGCATACAAAGCAAAGATGATCGCAGTAACCGTAAAGCCGACACCGATCTCCACCCCAAGCATGGCGTGATACCGTGCCATTTCTGGACTTACTGGGAGGACCTTGGACAAATGAGCATAATCAAGGAATTCTCCACCAAGAAGCATACTTAATAGACCAATGCCTCCGTAAATAACTATCCCCAATGCGGCTACCATAAAACAACGATCGATCGGAAACCGAATCAATGCCGTTTTCAAGTTCCAGGCAAGTGCAACCAGAATAAAACTAGCTCCCATGGCAACTCCTCCCTGGAACCCGCCACCCGGACTAACATGACCATGAGCGAGTACATAAAGAGCAAAAATTTGAATGACGGGAACAATCAACCGTACCGTGTTGGTGACGATTAAATCGGGCTCAAAATCAACCACGAGTTCTCGATCACGCGATCTACGGTTGGGTCCACCTCCTAAGATCGAATAAACCGCCAGTCCTGCAATAAAAACTACAACGGTTTCCAGCATTGTGTCAAAGCCTCGGTAATCAGCAAGTACCGCAGTAACCATATTAGGGACTTCAGTATCTATTCCGGTATTGGCAATAAAATGGGAGGAAACTGGGGAAGAAGAAGCGGGTGCTTTAGGATCTCCCCAAGTTGGAAAATCCCGGGCGGCCCAAGCTAGGAGCAAACCAATCAACAAAACAAACACAAAGGCTAACCGCTTCATCAATCCTTGGCCTTACGCTTAACATTAAAAATTGTCGCAATTAAAACGACCGTGCTTGCACCAGCTCCAACTGTAGCTTCTGTAAAGGCAACATCAACCGCACCCATCTCTGCCCACAACAAACACATTAAAAAGCTGTAAACCCCAAATACCACAGCGGCTACCACAAGGTCTCTTACCCAAAGAGATAAAAGAGCCACTACCACCAAGAGGCACAAAATCAATGTGTTAAATATTTCCAGACCCATTCAATTATTTTCCTGATCGCTTGCCAGAACGCCGACGGATTTTTCTTAAATCCTTTTCACCGAGTGGCATCTCATCATCCTCAAACGCCGCTCGCATTAATGCATGAGAACTGGTTGGTGTGGTAATAAAAATAAAAAGGACAATCCCTAATATTTTGATCAAGAGCAGCCAACTACCAATAGAAAAATCCTCCATAATAACCAAACCAAAACCAGTGAGCATAAGCATCGTTGAAAGAGTATCCCCTTTTCCAGCAGCATGCATACGGGTGTAAAAGTCTGGAAACCTTATCATACCCACAGCAGTTCCCAAAAAAAAGATCAACCCAAGCACTCCCATACCGATCCCGATGGCATGAACCAGAAACCAGCCCGGATTGTTTGAGGACTCCGCAACAGCAGAAGATGCAAAGATTTCAATCATGCTTTCGCCCTCCTTCGTGTTTTGGGCTTGGGTTCCTCCATCTGTTTGAGTGGTACCGTACGGTTGAAGTATCGGGACACTACGATAGCCCCTACAAAGTTAAGCAGAGCATAAGCGATCGCAAAATCAACAAACATATCCACTCGGTCAAAAAGTGTACCAATGATAACAAGAATGACCGCGGTTTTAGTACCAATTACATTGACGCCTAAGATCCGATCAAATCCGGTAGGACCCACGATGATCCGGTATAGAATGGGAATCATTAGGACAAGCAACGAGGCTCCCATTATTATGGCAAACCACTCCGTCACTGTTTTCTCTTCTTTCTCTTGAAGGCATCGGGCTCGAAGACCTCGGCAACTTTTCTTTCGATTGCACCTTCTAATAAATCATCCTCAAGGAACTGACTCATGGTATGGACATGAAAAATATCCCCCCGCACTAACATAGTGATCGTACCAGGTGTAAGGGTAATGGAATTAGCGAAAACAAACTTGGCAAAATCTGTTTTCAACTTGGTTTTTATGGTCACAATCCGAGGAGCCACTTCCTCATACCCTTTTTGGGTCATCGCCAACTTGAAGACATGTAAGTTTGCTTTGACAATTTCCACGGTCAGCCAGGGAATATACTGTAAAAAAGCCCCAGCTTCGCGCATCCGTTCGTCCCAACCCTTTCGGCGGTCGTGGAAAAGAAAGTCATGTGAAATCCAAGTTACAAAGACACTACTTACAATCCCCAACCCAAGATGGAATGCGTCTAACTTCCCAGAGAATACGACCCAGTTGAGCAAGAGAAGAATGAATATTGCAATAGGATACACAGCCAGAAAGAGTCGGTTATAAAAATTTCATTATCAAAGAGCAATTTAACCCTAGGGCAACCCTGTTCGGAACATTTCAACCAATTTGTGACTGAATAAGAATAAGGTTTCTCAACTTGATTCAAAATACCATGAATATAGATTGATTGAATGATCACACTTCTTTCCCCTGCAAAAACCTTGGATTTCGAAAGTCCTCTAGCCACTGAGGTTTGTACCGAACCAGACTTTCTTTCGTTTTCGGATGACTTGATTCAAGGACTTACCAAATTAAGTCCTGTCCAAATAGGCAAATTAATGAAACTTAGCTCTAAGTTGTCAGAACTTAATCACACGAGATTTAAGGAATGGACTCGTAATCATCAAAAAAACAACTCTAGGCAGGCACTGCTTGCTTTCAAAGGTGATGTTTATGAAGGACTGAAAGCTTGGGATTTTTCTGCACAAAATTTTCGCTTCGCTCAAAAAAGCCTTCGTATTTTATCTGGTCTGTATGGCATTTTAAAGCCACTCGATCTTATGCAGCCCTACCGTCTAGAAATGGGCACGGTATATGCCAACCCAGCCGGAAAAGACCTATACTCCTTTTGGGGAGATCGACTGGCAGAGGCGATTCAAAAGGACCTCAAACAAGCCAAGTCTAAAAGCATTGTAAATCTTGCTTCCATGGAATATTCGAAAGCAGCTAGATTGAATAAAATTGATGCAGAAGTTATTTCGCCTGTGTTTAAGGATGAAAAAAATGGGAATTTTAAAATCATTAGTTTCTATGCGAAGAGGGCCAGAGGCTTGATGGCTAATTTTATTATAACCAATCAAATTGAAGACCCTGCAAAACTGACTGATTTCTCGTCTGAAGGATACAGCTACTCTTTCGAACAGTCAAAGCCTACGGAACCTGTTTTCTTGCGGGCAGAAAGCAAACGCTCGGCTGCGTAAGCTATTTCTTTTTAGCTTCGGATAATTTCTCCAGGTTTTTTAATCTGGATGCCACAGATTTCCTTTGCATATCACGATAGTAAGAGGAATTTCCTCTTCTTTTGGTAGATCCTTTACCTGCACGCCCACCCTTCTTGCCCATTTGAACGGCCGCGTGGTTGATGCTTGATTTTGATTCCTTGGACATTACCGATCCATTCGATTAAAAATTTCAAGTAACCGATTTAACCGGTCATTTGATTCTTCCATCATTGCAAGAATGCGGGTTGCTCGCTCCTCCTTGGTTTCATTCTTGATTAGAGGAAGAAATAACCCTCGGTCGAGAGAATCTTCTTCTATCCGGTCCATGAGTTTCATTTTTACGGGTAATTCCTGCTTGGTTTCAACATCCACATCCATCCGCCCTTTTTTACACAAACGCTTGTGCAAAACAAGTTGAAAAAAAAAAAGTTATTCACCAAGGAAAAATTTTCTATTTTTCAGGAAAAATGTGACAACAACTGTGCCCTCAGATCCACCAGTCCATCTTCTAAAATCGCTGAAATTGGGAGTATTTTTGTTTCGGGAAAACGCATGTGGAAAAGTTCCAAATTTTCCTGGCTAACCTCTTCATCAATTTTATTACCAACAACTAAAAATTCTTTGGCCGACAACCGTTTGTCATATTCAAGCAATTCTTTTTGCAAATGAATGAAGTCGTCGATTGGGGAACGGCCATCACTTCCTGACAGATCTAAAAGGAATAGGATCAATTGGCATCTTTCAACATGCCTTAAAAAACGGTGCCCCAACCCCCGGTTTTCCGCCGCCCCCTCAATCAAACCTGGGACATCGGCCATTGTAACGGTACGGAAGTCATCTGGGTAATCGATCACACCAACCGTCGGAACCAGTGTAGTAAAAGGATAGGAATCAATTTTGGGAGTGGCGTTGGAGAGAACATTGAGCAGAGTGGATTTGCCCGCATTGGGAAACCCTACGAGTCCAACATCGGCCATCGTTTTAAGAGTGAAAACGAATTCACCTTCCAGACCAGGCTTACCCTCAGTAAATTGCCTGGGCGTTTGATTAGTGGAGGATTTAAAAGTGGCATTCCCACGGCCTCCCTTTCCTCCTTCGAGCAACAAAACTTCCTGCTCATGCTCAAGGAGTTCACAAATAATTTCGCCAGTGGCTAAATCTCGAACTTCTGTACCAAGGGGAACTTTAAGTAAACATGGGGCTCCCCCTTTTCCGTTTTGATCGCTACCCCTACCTGGCTCTCCATTTTTCGCCTTCCATTGTTTTTTGAAGTGATAAGTTCTCAGGTCAGAAACATTCTCATCCGCCAGTAAGATCACCTCTCCTCCCCTTCCTCCATTTCCTCCATTCGGCCCACCATTAGGCATATATTTTTGACGGAGAAAAGACATGCAGCCATCTCCTCCGTTACCGGCCTTTAAAAACACTTTGGTCTCGTCAAAAAACATCTTGGTTACCTATCAATAATTTTCTCAAGAATAAGGTGTAATTGAATTCACGAAATTACACAATCGTACAAAATAAGAAAGCCCCCGTAACCGGGGGCTTTCTGGACAAAAATTGCTTAGCAATTAGCAAACCGATAAAGTTAATATCTGTAATGTTCTGGTTTGTAAGGACCTTCGACATTCACGCCGATATAATCGGCTTGTTCTGAAGAAAGTTTTGTGAGTTTAGCACCGAGTTTGTCAAGGTGAAGCCTCGCCACTTCTTCGTCTAATTCCTTGCTAAGTCGGGTGACTCCGATTTTCCTGTCTTGGTTATTACGAATATCAATTTGAGCAATGGTTTGGTTGGTAAAACTGTTCGACATAACAAAACTTGGGTGACCGGTGGCACAACCAAGGTTGATTAAACGACCTTCTGCGAGTAAATAAATGCTGCGACCATCGGCGAAAGTAAAACGGCTTACCGGACCGCCCGGAACGCTGTCTTCTTTGATAATTTCCTTGGTTACGCCAGGCATTTTTTCGAGTTCTGCGACTTGTATTTCATTATCAAAGTGACCGATATTACATACAATGGCTTGATCTTTCATTTTACTCATGTGTTCCGCCGTTATGATATCTTTGTTCCCGGTGGTGGTCACAAAAATATCTGCGGTAGCGAGAGCGTCTTCAACCGTTGTCACTTGGTAGCCAGCCATACATGCTTGCAAAGCACAGATTGGGTCGACTTCGGAAACCATAACCCTTGCCTTCTCGTTGAAGAGAGAATCTGCCGAGCCTTTACCTACATCGCCAAAGCCGCAAACCATAGCGACTTTACCAGAAATCATCACATCCATGGCACGCTTAATGCCATCGACCAAGGAATGGCGGCAGCCATAGTTGTTATCGAACTTCGATTTAGTAACAGAGTCGTTCACGTTAATCGCTTGAAAAAGGAGCTTTCCTTCTTCTTCCATTTGAATCAAGCGGTGAACACCGGTTGTGGTTTCTTCAGAGACACCAACCACACCATCGGCAACTTTAGCCCAATGGCCTGGATGATCAGCTAGAGTTTTCTTAAGTAGATCTTTGATTACCTTTTCTTCGTGGTTATCCGAGGCGGTGTTTACCCAATCACTACCCTTTTCCAACTCAACTCCTTTGTGGATGAGGAGAGTGGCGTCCCCACCATCATCCACGATTTGGTCAGGACCGGATCCATCAGGCCATGTCAATGCATTCCATGTACAATCCCAGTAGTCCTCCAGGGTTTCTCCCTTCCAAGCAAAAACAGGGATACCTGCTGCCGCAATCGCAGCGGCTGCATGATCTTGGGTCGAGAAGATGTTGCAAGAACACCAGCGAACATCGGCTCCGAGCTCCACCAAGGTTTCGATTAGAACCGCGGTTTGAATCGTCATGTGCAAAGATCCCATGATTTTAACACCCGCCAAAGGCTTGGAAGGACCGTACTTAGCACGGGTAGCCATAAGACCTGGCATTTCATGCTCGGCGATGGAAATTTCTTTCCGGCCAAATTCAGCAAGGGTCATATCAGCGACTTTGTAGTCAAGGGATACAGGAGCAATAGTTTCTGTCATAGTAGTCATGGGTTATAAAACGGATTGTGGAGGGTTGCAGATGACAATAATTTTAAATTAAGAAGCTTGATTGGCCAAATCGCTGGCAAGACTGGTGCTTTCCCAAGGAAGTCCAGCTTTTCCAAAATGTCCGTAATGGGTAGTTTCTCGATAAATTGGGCGGAGAAGATTGAGTTGAGAAACTATGTCAGCGGGCTTGAAGGAAAAGACCTCGCGGACGGCTTGTTCAATTTTATTTTCTTCGACTTTCTCCGTGCCAAAACAATCGAGGGTAATGCTCGTGGGTTCTGGATGCCCGATAGCGTAAGCGAGCTGAATTTCAACTCGGTCGGCTAAACCAGCAGATACCACATTTTTGGCGACCCAACGGCACATGTAAGCTGCTGAACGGTCCACTTTACTAGGATCCTTTCCTGAAAAAGCTCCTCCACCATGCCTACCCCATCCACCATAGGTATCAACGATGATTTTTCGGCCAGTAAGACCCGAGTCTCCCTGAGGACCACCGATAACAAATCGACCTGTCGGGTTGATTAAATACTCAGTATCCGAAGATAGGAGTTCAGCAGGTAGCGAAGGCTTAATAACTTCGTTGGTAATGAAGTCACGAATCGTGTCATTGGACACATCGGAAGAATGCTGAGTAGAAACAACCACATTTTTGATTCCCACCATCTTGCCGTCAATATACTGTAAAGCGACTTGGGATTTACAATCCGGACGCAACCAAGTCGCTTGATCACCCGCATGGCGAATTTCAGCCATTCTGCGTAAAATACGATGAGCGAACATAACCGGTGCAGGCATCAGTTCCTCCGTCTCATTGCAAGCATACCCAAACATGATCCCTTGGTCTCCTGCACCTTGCTCGGCGGTCCCTTTTCCATCTGCTTCAGCAGCGTCTACCCCTTGACCAATATCTCTAGATTGAGCCGTCAGTTGGTTGGTAATAAAAACTTGGTCCGCATGGAAAACATCATCATCATGGGTGTATCCGATCTTGCGAATGGCTTCACGAACCACTTCTTCGTAATTAAATTTAGCCGAGGTGGTAATTTCACCTGCAATGGTTACACAATTGCTTTTGACCAAAGTTTCACAGGCTACTCGGCTGTGTGGATCTTGTTCTAAACAGGCATCCAGTACACTGTCGGAAATAGAATCAGAAACTTTATCAGGGTGACCTTCGCCAACGGATTCGGAAGAAAAAATAAATGACTTTGACATTACACAAACGAATCAAAATCAACGAATAGATGCAAGTTTATTCATCAACGCATCATGATGCGTTGATATGTTTTTAAATTTTGGATCTTCTTTTACACAAATCGTGCAGGTACTGTCCATAGGAGGAAGACCCATGATCGTTGGCAGATTGTTGCAATTGAGAAAGGCTTATCCATCCCTTGTAAAAACCAATCTCTTCAAGACATGCAATTTTAAGGCCCTGTCTTCTTTCGATAACTTTCACAAAATCGGTAGCGGATGCCAAGCTGTCATGACTTCCCGTATCAAGCCAAGCCGTGCCCCGCCCCATCACCTCAACTGATAATTCACCTGCATCTAAATAAACACGGTTAAGATCAGTAATTTCCAATTCGCCGCGAGAGGAAGGTTGCAAAGCTTTGGCTCGATCCGTTGCTTGTTCATCATAAAAATATAGGCCTGGAACCGCGTAATTTGACTTGGGTGCTTGCGGTTTTTCCTCCAGAGAAATGGCCCGACCCTTGTCATCAAACTCGACCACACCATAACTAGTCGGATCAGATACATGGTAACCAAATATAGTTGCTCCACTTTCCCGGTTATCGGCTTCCACTAAAATTTGCTCCAATTCATTACTGTAAAATATATTGTCTCCTAAGATCAGGGTGGAGGGAGCACCTTCAAGAAATTCTTCGGCAATTATAAGGGCCTGAGCCAATCCCTCTGGCTTGGGTTGTTCGGCATAAGAAAAAGAGACTCCAAACCTAGCTCCATCACCAAGCAGTTCTCTGAACATCGGTAGATCTCTAGGTGTGGAAATAATCAAAATCTCTTTGATCCCAGCAAGCATCAAAATAGAGATTGG
>Ga0181587_10002162_pt1 | contig 16368 bp, 16 predicted proteins | sample 071ome_27_FD_132463 | JGI IMG/M metagenome (GOLD analysis project Ga0181587, IMG submission 132463) | Coastal salt marsh microbial communities from the Groves Creek Marsh, Skidaway Island, Georgia - 071409AT metaG (megahit assembly) | ecosystem: Environmental > Aquatic > Marine > Intertidal...
TATCGAAGAGCTACCCGAAGGATTTGATACCCAGATAGGTGAAAAAGGAAACCGCCTCTCTGGAGGTCAGATTCAACGGATCGCCATTGCCAGAGCCCTCCTTCGCAATGCCCCCATCCTAATTCTGGATGAAGCCACTTCCGCACTGGATGCGGAAAGTGAGAGTGCCATCCAGAAGGCCTTGGAATACCTGATACAAAACAAAACCGTCTTCATCATCGCCCATCGTTTCAGCACCATTTCCCTCGCCACTCGAATACTGGTTTTCAACGAAGGCCACATCATTGCGGACGGCCCCCACGAAGAAATCATTGGAACCTGCGATTTATACCGCAGGCTTCATGATTCCCAAAAATGATCCAGTTGCCGAAGATGCAAAATCTTCTGAGCAAAAATGTGACACTTGCTGGTTCCTCAACGCCGAGGATTGAGGCCTAGCCCGTATATCTCACGGATTTGCGTTGCGAGACGAAGTGAACGGCTCTGTGGCAAGGTTGGCGTAGTTGACGACGAAGTGCTGGGTGAGTACACCCTGCTTGAGGAGGAAACAAGCCAAACGCTGTCACTGTGCCGTGCAACAAGTCGTAGTAGGAAATCCGTGAGATATGTGGGCTAGATTAATCCAAGGCATCCATGCACTGTATGAGCAAAGCCTCATCCTTGATGCCAGGTGCAGTTTCGATTCCAGAATTCAAATCATAGAAATGAGCAGAACTGGCGTCCTGAGCTTCTTTGATATTATCTGGTCCGAGACCACCTGCCAGTATCCAGCCTTTATCCTTGTGTGTTGTCGAAAGTGCCCGGAAATGCCGCCAGTTGGCGGTAGTCCCTGTTCCTCCGTAGGCAGAGGAAGAATGGCCATCGATTAGAAAGGTCCAGGCATAGGGAAAAATCGACATCGGGAAAGAAGTATGGGAAGGAATCCTCGGAGCCAGCCAAAGCTTTTTCGGAGTTACGGTATCCGCCCAGGATTCGATTAGGGACGGAGGAGTCGCCTTAGGATCAAAGTGAATCTGAAAACGATCAAAACCCGCCTCCTGGCAACCATGTAACTTCCCGACAGGAGGAGCGACATCCACATAAACTCTTTGCCCGATCGGAACGACATTAAAAAGCTCCTTCACTTTATCCATGGTGATGCACCGAGGGGACTCCTCATACATATTCATTCCGATCCAACGGACATCATTGTTCAGACACATCGTGGCATCTTCCTCACGAGTGATGCCGCAAACTTTGATGGTGGTATTGAAAAAATTCATGGGATTCTGAGATAGTAAGGTAGGTTACGATAATAGAGTGAAGCATTACGGACCGTTCAGATGATCCAATGATAAAACCATTGGCACACGTCAGAATAATTGGCAAATGCCAATTTTGGTACAGACTTCTGCGTCAAAAGGATGACAGATCTAACCAATCAGGAATAAGAATAAAACAAAACATTCCCCTTGGTCGAAGAATCCCATCAACCTCTTACAAAATTTATGATGCGTCTAATTTTTCGCAAAGAAGAGCCACCAAGCTATCCAGATTGGACTCCTCGGCCTGCCCCGATACGCTCAGGTTTTGTTCTTCCAAAGTCTTTGAAGTCTTCGGGCCAATGGAAAGGTGCAATGGTGACTTCGCGGTCTCCTTCAAATCCTCAGCAAGGTGTTGAGCGTAAGAAAGCACAGTAGAGGAAGAGGTAAAGAGTACCGCATCCGCTCCTTCCGTTAAGAAACTTTGAGCCTCCCAGGTATCCGTCGGGTCCGCAAGATCTGTGCGGTACACCTGGAGTTGGTCCACAATCGCCTTACCTTTCAACATCAGAGTTTCCACCAGCTTGGGACTGTTGCGATTCCCTGTAATGACAAGCACTTTCAGGTTCTCAATATTTTCCTTTTTGAGGAGAGCTTTGGTCAGCTCTTCGGAGAGTGCCTTTTCCGGCTGGACATCAATTTGAAGACGATTCCGGGCAATCTCTTCGGCAGTCGCCTTTCCAATGGCACCAATCTGCATCGGACCAAGGCAACGGATGTCTTTATACGCTTTGTGAAAATAATCAAAAAAGTACCGCACCCCATTGCTGCTGGTAAAAAGGATCCAGTCATATTGAGCAATGTCCGCAAAAATCTCCGCCATACGCTCCTTGACGGTGTCAGGCTGAATCTGAATTAAAGGAATCTCAAGTACATCAGCTCCCAGGACTTCCAGCTTTTCCCGCAGTGTACCAGCTTGCTTCTGCGCCCTGGTAATGACAACGCGTTTACCGAGCAGCGGCTGATCATGAACAGGTTCGACCGGCTCCATATGATTAGCCGCTTCACCAATGACGAGAAGCGCCGGAGCTTTGATCTCATTTTTCTCGATGATGGACGGCAACTCAGACAATTTCGTCAACCAAGTCTCCTGCTTGGGTAACGTTCCCCAACGAATGATCGCAGTCGGAGTATCCTCCGGGAGGCCACCTTCAATCAGGTCATGAGAAATCCGGCTGGCTTGACCAACTCCCATATACACACAGAGAGTTCCCTTGGTCTTGGCATAGGCATGAAAGTCAGTGCCCGGTTCTTTTCTGTCTGGACGTTCGTGTCCGGTAAGAAAGGTAATATTCGAGCTAAAGTCCCGATGGGTAAGAGGAATCCCATTATGAGCCGCACAACCCAACGCAGCCGTAATGCCAGGTGTAATCACCACTGGAATATCGTGATCCGTCAGGGTTTCCTTTTCCTCTCCTCCTCTGCCGAAAATGAAAGGGTCTCCACCTTTGAGCCGCACCACATTTTTGCCTGCTTTGGCACGGTCGATGAGGATCTGCATGATGTCCTCCTGAGAAATGGAATGCCGACCGGGAGCTTTCCCCACATCAATCATCTCACAATGTGGATTGCAGAGCCGGCGAATTTCAGGATTCACCAGATAGTCGTAAACCAGCACATCACAATGTGAAAGCAACTCAGCCGCACGAAGAGTCAGAAGATCCTTGGCTCCGGGGCCAGCCCCAACAAGGTGAACAGTTCCAGTCGTAGTATCGGACATGATGTAAGTCAGGAGGTTAGCCCGCGGCTTTCCTTAATTGAGCAGAAATCTCCGCGATTTCCGCTTCGTCCGCAGTCGTAACTGGAAACGTATAATGACGAGTGTCCTCATGAAATACCAGCAAACGATCCTGGTCGAGGTAGGCACCAATACAGGAATGACAACCTCCGCCGAGGTACGACATCAGGTTTTTCTCTGCATCAACCGCACGTCGGGTGACATCACAGAAGATGGACGCCGGCAAATTTTCAGCTTCACCAGCCCGACATTGTACTGCAATCGCACCTTGGCCGGGAGCCGGCACGACCTCCTCAATTGGCAAAGCATGAAAGGTCAGGTTTTCCCACTCATGGATCTCCAGACGATTCAAACCTGCTGCAGCCAACAAAGTTCCATCTGCATAACCATCACGAATCTTATTAAGGCGCGTCTCCACATTTCCACGCATCTCAATCCATTCGACCTCCGGGAAACGCTCCTTCAGTTGCTCTCGCCGGCGAGGGCTTCCTGTCGCGATCTTGGCCGGGGCATCTACATCCTCCCGCAAGATCAAAACATCATGCGGAGCTTCTCGGGGCAAATACCCGGCGATTTCCAAGCCATCAACAATCTTCGCAGGCAGATCTTTGGAACTGTGTACCGCCAAATCCGCTTCCTTTTCCAGCAGCCGTTGCTCCAGTTCCTTGGTAAAAAGACCTGTGCCGCCCTGTTGCTCCAGAGACCAATGCCCCTGGCGATCCCCGGTCGTCTTGACGATCTGTAGTGCCACCTGAACATCGGACTGTGCAGCCAGAATGGTATCCTTCACCAGATTGGACTGAAACAGAGCCAAGCGACTGCCGCGTGTAACTAGTCGCAGAGGAGACATGAAAGACGATGGAAGTTGGCAGACCCTTCAGCCCGCCTAAGCCTTAGCGGTAGGATGCCTGAGCTCCCTTGATGCTGCGCTTGGGGACCCAAGGCATCAGATCACGGAGATAGGCACCGGTTTCTTCAATCTGGTGCTTTTCACCTTCCTCAAGAAGGCGTTTGTACTCAGGAAGTCCAGCCTTGTACTCATCGACCCACTCCTGGGCAAACTTGCCTTCCTGGATTTCCTTGAGAATCTCCTTCATCGCAGCTTTGGTTTCAGCAGTGATGACGCGGGGGCCACGAGTGATGTCACCATATTTGGCAGTCTCGGAGATGGAGAAACGCATGCCGGCAATTCCAGATTCCACCATGAGGTCCACGATCAGCTTCAACTCATGGAGACACTCGAAATAAGCCATTTCCGGCTGATAACCGGCTTCCACAAGTGTTTCAAAACCAGCCTGCACCAGAGCGGAAGCACCGCCACAAAGAACAGCCTGCTCTCCGAAAAGATCGGTTTCGGTTTCTTCTTTAAAAGTCGTTTCGAGAACGCCTGCACGGGCACCACCGACGCCATTGGCCCAAGCCAGAGCAATGTCCTTGGCATTTCCCGTAGCATCCTGAGCAACCGCAATGAGAGCTGGCACGCCTTTACCTTCCACATATTGACGGCGAACCACATGTCCTGGACCTTTGGGAGCCACCATGACGACGTTGATGTCCTCAGGAGCCTTGATCAGGTTGAAGTGTACTGCAAAACCGTGGCTGAAAAGAATGGTCTTTCCGGCGGACAAATTCGGGAGAATGTCATTCTCAAATACTTCTGCCTGACGCATGTCCGGCACACCGATCATGATCACATCCGCTTTCGCTGTCGCTTCAGCGGAGTCAAAGACTTCAAAGCCATCTTCCTCGGCAACTGCACGGGACTTACTACCGGGATAGAGACCAATGATCACTTTGCATCCGCTGTCACGCAGACTTTGAGCGTGTGCATGGCCTTGAGATCCATAGCCGATCACGGCAAGCGTTTTCCCGGAAAGGGGTTCGAGGCTCGTGTCCTCTTGTGTGTATACTTTAGCTGGCATGGGTTTGTCAGATAGGTGTGAGTAAAAAAATTCAGATCAGTCTTCAGCCGGTTTGGGCAATCCAGGGCTCGAGCCCTTGCGATTCAACGCGACGCGACCCGTTCGGGCCGTTTCCAAAATCTCAAATGGTTCGAGAAGATCCAGAAAGGAGTTCACCTTGTGGCGATTGCCCGTCATCTCCAGAATCATGTCTTCCGGCGTAACATTGATCACCTTCGCATCAAAAATGCTGCAAATCTCCACAATCTCCGCACGATGGCCCCGACCTGCCGCGACTTTGGTCATGACCAATTCACGATCCACGGCGACTCCTGGCTCAAAAGGCTGAATATCGATCACATTGATCAACTTCTTCAATTGCTTCAACGCTTGGTCCAAAGCATGCGTATCTCCCATGATGGTCAGAGTGATCCGGGAAAGTGCCTTATCATGAGTTGGCCCAACATTGAGCGTATCAATATTAAAACCCCGTCCACTGAACATCCCAGCGACTCTCGCCAATACGCCGAATTTATTTTCGACTAAGGCAGAAATTGTATGGCGCATCATCATGGCGAAAGGGAATGTATCGTGGGAAAAAATGAAGGGGGGAGGCCTCCAAATCGGCGAAAAATGGTAGGCGGCACAGGACTCGAACCTGTGACCTACTGGGTGTAAACCAGTCGCTCTAACCAACTGAGCTAGCCGCCCGCCGAATTCGAGAAGGTGGGGGATCAAACGAAACTAGCCCACCTTGGCAAGGGTTTTTCAAAAAAAATTTCCAATTCTCTTTTTCCAACAAACAGGAATGCTCCTGAAGTCAATCACTCTCCTTGATGATCTTGGAAATCGTTTGGTAGCTGACACCATACGCAGAAGCCAATTCTTTTCGGGCGACACCCGCCCCTGCTTTCCGGCGAATGTCCTCCTTCACAACGGGTGTCAAACGATTACGCCTGCGGCCCTTTCCCTTGGAAACCCGTTCCCGAAATCTCCTCAAAATGGCCGCACGGGAATGCGTGTCCTCCAATTCCAGAAGCGTAATAATAAATTCCGCACTGCTGGAAAACCCATACTCCTTCCAAGCCTGCCCACAGCCCTCGTAATTCTCCAGAAGTTTTTGAGCCTGCGGATATTCCTTGATGACACGTTTGGCTTTGCTAATGTTCATGCCTTTAACTGATTGTTTGACCCAAACGGGTCTTTCCTTTGATGAAAATCATAAAATGGACCTTCACCGTCATAGCGACTTCAATCTTATGATATTTATGGATGATGTCCTTTGTTCAGTTTGCCAAGAATCCGACACGAATCCCAAAAGAACTTTCCACAACTCATGAATAAAAATCAACTTTTCCAACGACTTCAAATTCCACTCAGCCTCCTCTTGCTGCTCATCCTTAGCTCCTGTGCCAAACCACCCACAGGCACTTGGGTCAGCGGCGGCAAAAAGAAACAAGTCGGCAATGGCGACAATACTGAAGTCATGGAGTTGGTAAACTACACAGAAAAAGAGTACATCACCTTCCTTCCCGACGGAAAACTGGAATGGAAAAAAGTGGAAAATGGCGAAACCCTCTCCTCCCAAGGAACCTGGGACATGAACGGCGGCATTGGTGAACAAACCATCAATGTCCATTTCACCCTCTACGGTCGCAAAATCACCTACACCCTCCGATCCGGCAAAAATGCCCACGGAGAAGAGGAACTCTCCTTCAAAAGCTGGAGTTTTGGCGAAAGCAAAGATCGACACGTAGCACAAAATAAAAATCTCTGGCACTCCGCATTTACCAGAGTCAAGGAATGAACAAGAGAAGAAACTTCCAGCTGACATGCATCTAGAAAGCCGCCTTGCCCAACAAAGACAGGCCACTGACTAAGCTGAAAATGTGATCAAGCATGATAAGCTCCCTGCTTATTATTTAAAGATGGTCCCATTCCGACTCTGCCAACCAACATCCCCTCCACCATTCTTCTCTCCGGCGCAGCCCAGGGCATCCCGCCCATAGCCCCAATAGTGTCCTCCCCCTACCCGTAAGTCGGCTTCATTCACGTCAACGTCGACCGACCTTTGCATTCTTTCCTGATCCCCCCTGCAAAACTCGCCAATGGCCTCCCTTTGCAGGGCCGATATGCTCGATTTTCCTGGCATGCTTCAGCTTAGTTAAATGGTAAATGACACCATCCACCGAGATACCCAATAGCGCTGCCAACTCCTTCCGGGTGGTTGCCGGATGCTTGCTCAATATTCTGAGAACCTTGTCCTGAGTAGTATCGCCCGTTTTCGGGGTAGTACTTTCCGTTTTCGGGGTAGTCTCTCCCGTTTTCGGGGTAGTACTTTCCGTTTTCGGGGTAGTTTTCGGGGTAGTCTCTCCCGTTTTCGGGGTAGTTGCCACCGAACTTTCCTTACTAACCTCCATCTCTAACTCAAACCGAAATCTGTGATCCTCCATCAACCGAGGTTCATGTCCTGAGAAGGCAACGCTGTATTTGTAAAGATTACGAACCCCCGAGCCCAATTCATCCGCCCAGCCAATCTCCTTGAAGACACGTGCGATTACAGGGTTCTTCGGAAAGGGCGAAAAAGCATTGGGGTCAATCAAACCATGGCCATGCGGGCGGTTGCCGTTCTCAGAGAAGAGCCGACCACTCTCAATGACGAACTTCGCAGGAAATGCATCTGAATACTCCCTGTGGATCAGCAAATTCCCCACGATCTCACGCAGCAAAATATCCCTAACATTGATCCGTTGATTGCCTTCCAGTTGAAAAGGACTTGGCAGATGCTTCTCGCCAAATGCAAACAAACGATCCCGGCTCTCCAGCAAATTCGTACGGATGTCATCCCGGTCATCGTAGCGACCCACATTCACACGACGCAAAATGGCATCCGTGCGATGATGGGGAATTGCCGAAAGAATCGTTTCGTCTTTTCCAAATAATAGAATTGCCGCAAGTGTATAGCCGCTCTCCCCACTACGCAGATCTCTTTGCCAAAGCTGGGCACTCTGGAGAAGGTCCTCATTGCTTAACTCTCCCCATGGATGATTCGGGTCGCGGTTCACTGCAAGTCTCCGTGCACGGGCAATCAAATCCTCCCGCAAGTCCTCCATTCGGGCAAAAGGATAAAGTTGATTTTCGCTGTAAGTGCTCTGTTTCCGGGCATACAACTCGGCAACTGCTTCCTGCTGATCCGTGATATCCAGATCTCCATCTTCATTACGATCAAAGATACGATTCTTGCTACGGTGCACCTGTGAACTCGGCGGCACATAAACATGCAGCAGCAAAGCCCCCTCATATTCCACCTCCTGCAAACTCAGATAAAACGGAGGACTGAGTTTTTGAGGGTTGTTGGCCAATGTCGCAAAACCCTCTTTCATTTTCAGGGCACAGTTACGCTCCACACCCAGAACAGTCCCATCATCCTCAACCCCCAATAAAAGATCCCCGCCATCACGATTGAGAAACGCACAAACCGACTCAAAAAGATCCTTATTCAAATCCGTTTTCGATTGTTTGAATTCAACCGTCCTCCCTTCACCATCGGCTAATAACTGACGAATTTTCTCAATCACGCAGCCACCTCCCTCCACAGCGTCTGGTCCATATTCTGTAAAGTCTGCTCAAACATAGTTTATCAGCTCCAAACCATGCGGTTTGTCTACCAAATGAACAGCCAAATGTTTGACGGGATGTATGTATGCCCAACATACATCAAACATCGCTACGTTTTCTCAGACACTCAATGCATCCCCACTCCGTGGCGGGCTTCGATGAGTTTGCGATAAATGCCCTGGTATTCTTTTACGGAGTGTTGCCAACTGAAGTCGGTCAGCATGCCATTGAGGCGAAGTTTTTGAAGAGTATCGGGCTGATGAAAAATGGAAGAGGCTTCTTCCAGGGCATTGGCCAGGGCGTAGGCCGAGGGGTCTTCAAAGACCACTCCGGTACCACCACCATTTTCATTGGGGAAAACAGTGTCGGCCAGGCCTCCGGTTTTACGGACGACCGGGAGTGTGCCGTAGCGCATCGCGTACATTTGGGTCAAGCCACAGGGTTCAAAACGACTGGGCATGATAAAGAAGTCGGAACCGCCAAAGATCCTTCGGGCCAAGGCTTCGTCAAAGCGGGTTGCGACTGAAAAATTAGCAGGATGGGTATGAGCGTAATGGGAAAAACGACCCTCCAATTCCTCGTCTCCAGACCCAAGGATGACGATTTGGGCAGAGTTACATTTCAGAAAAAAGTCACCCATGCAATCAGCCAGCAAGTCCAGCCCTTTTTGCTCAAACAACCGGGAAACAACCCCAAACAAGGGCACATCCGGGCGTACCGGCAAATTCATTTCCTGCTGAAGCGAAGACTTACAATGCAGTTTTCCGGCAAGATTCTCATGAGAATAATTGGAAGGTAACGCCGGATCCGTTTCCGGGCTCCAAGTATCCACATCCACTCCGTTCAGAACTCCCCAAAGCTTGTCTTCACGATCATGAAGGATGCCTTCCATTCCACATCCCCCCGGAGATTCCTGGATCTCCTTCGCGTAAGTCGGGCTGACCGTAGTAATCCCATCTGCCAGCAAAATCCCATTTTTCAAAAAGTTGATCACCGGCCCATCGCAATGAGCTTCGTACCCAACTCGGGCATAGTCCGCCAGTTTGTGGGAAAACGCCCCCTGGTGCTTCATATTGTGCAAAGTGATGAGGGATGCGGCATTTCCAAGAGCATGGCCAGCACGACGTTCCTTCTCCACCATGGCAGGGATCAAGCCTGTGGTCCAGTCATGGCAATGAATCAAATCCGGTTGCCAATCCAAGTGTCCGCACATATCCACCGCCGCACGGCTGAACAAAGCATAGCGCCAGGCATTGTCATGAAATTCTCCACCATCCGGCGGACCATAAACACCTTCCCGATCAAAATACTCGGTATATTCAAGAAAAACAATGGGCACACCGCTGTCTGGATGATTACCTTCCCACAAACGCCCGAAACAGGTATCATCTCCAGCATGAATATGCAACGCCGCCGGATGGGGCTGCCATGAAGAATCCAGAGAAATCCCCCCATACTTTGGAGTAAACACCTTTACGTCCTCCCCTTGCTCCATCAAAGCCTTGGATAAGGCATATACGACATCCCCAAGCCCACCGACTTTGGAAAAAGGAGGTAACTCCGGTGCTACAAACAGTATCTTCATAAATAGTGAGAAAAACCGCGGGAAACTACCGAAATCCCGGATTGGATCAATCCCGAATCCAACGGCCCTCAACAATAGGCACCAATCCCAGCAAACAAAGCCCAGTAAAACCGAGCACGGCAAACCCGGTAATGTCATGCACCTGCCCCTTGATACTGTCAGCCCCCTTCTGGTAAGCCCATAACGTGAGGAACAAACTTCGCACAATATTAAATAGAAACGCAAAGCCACAAGCCAACCCCACAAACAACAGCTTCTTCCAAAACTTACCCAAAAAAACAGCTCCCAAAAACGACCCAGCAAAAATACACGCCATCAAAGAACGAATTCCTGAACAGGCATCCGCAACCCCCACAACACCTTTGGGCAAAATCAATGTATTTCCACGTTGCTCCACAAACAACCCCAACACTTCAAATATCGTAAACACCACCGTCACCACCTGCCTCAGCAAAAACAAACTCACCTGCTTCTCCACGAAGGACAAAACCGGCGTAGACAACAGCCAAACCAAAGAAGGAAATGCCAACAAGCCAATCAACTCCACACGGTCAGGACCAGAAAGCTCACGTCCATTTTCCGCTTTTGCAAACAACCAGACCGTACTGAAAACCATCGAAGGAAAAGCAAAGCTCCACAAAAACGAAGCCGGCTGTGAATGCCCCTGCGACCAACGAATCAAAGCCCCCAGCAAAACGGCCATGAGTGCCCCGATAAAAACAACAATTGCCAACACATCCCATATCTTCGGCACCTCCCCCTCTTCTCCCCCATCGCCACTTCCCCTCAACAACTCCTGAATCCTCCCCCAACGCTCACTCAGCACAAATCCAGCAAACGGGAGAGCCAAAAAACCAAAAAGGTAATCCTCCCGAATCATCCACCAATGCGACTGCTCAAGGCACACCAGTGCCAACACCCCTAACCACAACCCCAGCACCCATCGCACCTCCACAGTTAATCCCTTGTACCAAGTCAGCATATTTTGAATTTGTGCAAAAACATTCACCAGAACCCACTCTGGCAACCTCAGAATTTGCAGTTGCGTCAAGACCTCTCAAGGTTCATGATCAACGCTACAAAATTTCATTCCCTCATCACCACAGCAATGAAACTCAGCCCACCCCGGCAACATCCCGCATTTGCCCGAACTGAATCAGGAGCCAGCTCGACTCCCTTCTGATTCCCACGCCCTGCACAGTAGGTTAAACGCCCAAAACCCACCCAAATTTCTCCTTCCTGATCTGGCTCCCCTGCCCGCATCCACTCATGAAGCACCTACACTCCTATTGGCGTATGGAATACATTCAGGCGAACAAAGACCTGGATGAAGAAACCGCCCCACGGCACAACAACCCCTTTATCGAAATCCCCAAAAACCCGGACGACAAAGCCGTCCACATCGTTTACCGGGATTCCCTCACCTACATCGTCCTCAACAAATACCCCTACAACCCTGGGCACCTCCTCATCCTCCCCTACCGGGAAGTCCCCACCCTCCCGGAGCTCACCTCGCAGGAGCGGGTCCAACTGATGGACAACATTATCCTTGGCCAGGAAATCCTACAGCAAGCCATACAACCCCACGGCTTCAATATCGGCTTCAACATCGGCCCCGCCGCCGGAGCAGGCATCCCCAAGCACCTACATGCCCACATTGTCCCCAGATGGGACGGCGACACCAATTTCATGCCCGTATTATCCGAAACCAGGGTACTCCCCGAATCCATGGACCGCATGTGGGCAAAACTCCATGCCACCGCTAAAGAACTCACCACTGCTTAATGAGTCAGACCATTGATAAAGAGCCGCTGGCTCTCCACTTCCAAGACGCCCGTTCCCTGGCAGAACTCTACTGTTCGGACGAAAAAAACCTGCTCCATGTCGAGAACATCCTCGATATCGACATCATCACCAGAGACAACTGGATTCAATTCCATGGTGCACCGGAAAATACCACCAAAGCATACACACTCTTCCAGGCACTGGACCGGGCTCGGGCCCAAGGGCTCAAAATCCGCAAAACCGACATCAAGTACCTCCTCAGTCTTCTGGAAGATGACAAAGATGAGCAACTCAATGCCCTGCTCGACTCCCCCCTCCAGCTTAAAATCCGCAACAAGAGCGTCGTCCCCAAAACACTCAACCAGAAGCTCTACCTCACCGCGATTCTCAACCACAGCATCACCTTTGGCGTCGGCCCGGCAGGAACAGGTAAAACCTACCTCGCCATGGCCTCCGCCATCCACTCCCTCTTTGAAGGCAATCACCGCAAAATCATCCTCACCCGCCCTGCAGTAGAAGCCGGAGAAGCCCTCGGCTATCTACCTGGCGACCTCCAGGAAAAGATCCTTCCCTACCTCCGCCCCCTCTACGATGCCATGGAAGACATGCTGGGCAAAACCGACACCCAAAAACTGATCGACCGCGGGCAAATCGAGATTGCCCCCCTGGCCTACATGCGGGGCCGCACGTTGACCAATGCCTTCATCATTCTCGATGAAGCCCAGAACACCACGCATGAACAAATGATGATGTTCCTCACTCGATTAGGAGAAGACAGCCAAATGGTCGTCACAGGAGACATCACTCAAATTGACCTCCCCAGATCCAAACAATCCGGCCTCATAGAAGCCGTACGCATCCTCCAGAATATTCCAGAAATCGAACTCTTCCGCTTTGAAAAATCAGACGTTGTGCGACACCCCGTAGTCCAGCAAATCCTATTGGCCTACGAACAAAACCCGTAAAGAAACCTCCAACCCTGCCTCACCATGGCCCTCACAGCAAAAAAGCCCTCCGAAAAGCGAGCTGAAGCAAGAACTCGCCGAAGACAAGGCGAGCCAACACGGTTTCTCAGCTTCTTTGAATCCAGCCGCTTCATCGCCTTCAGCCTCTTCATTTTTCTGGCCGCATTGATCACCACCATCTGCTTCTGGAATCCCCCAACCCGATCTCACAGCATCGCCATCGGGCAGATCTCCCTCGATAACATCGTCGCTCACTTTGATTTTACCTACGAAAGCCGAATCGAAACGGAAAAAGAACGGGCCAGCCTACGCATGCGGGTCCCCCCCACCCTGACCCGCATCCCCAACGTCATCGAAAGTTTCGAGCAAACCATACACAGCCTCGACTCCGAACTACGGGAAGCCGAGAAACAAGAGCCTCCCGAAGAGCCCGAAACTCCCGCTCCTCCAGAAACTGAACCGGAAGAGACACCAGCAAACCAACTGCCTGAAGCCGTGCTGGCAGTTCTCTCCTCCTCCAAATATGAACACCTCCCCACCAATCAGCTCAAAGACCTGCTTCTCAAAACTACACCCGACGAACGTACACGATACTTCTCCCGCTGCCTGACCGTTCTCTATGAAATTCATTCCCACGCCATCCTCCCCCCACAACACGAATTCTACCCAACCAAAGACCTCAATTCCCACTCCCTCATCACATTACCCGAGAAAAAAGACCAGGGAAACTCGGTAAACCCACAAAAAACCATCCTGACTCTCAACGCAGCCCGCGATACTCTCAAGTTCGAGATACGAAAAGATCAGGAAATCCCTACTGATCTGCACGAACCCCTGATCACCTTCTTCTCTCCGGCCATTAAACCCAACCTCCGCTACGACGCAGCCGCTCACAAACTCAAAATCCAACAACTCGAAGCCAAGACTCCCCCCGTCATGGTCTCGGTTAAAAAGAACGAAGTCATCCTCAGTTCAGGAGAAGAAATCACCAAAGAAGTCTTTGAAAAAATTGATGCCTTCCGCAAACAGGAACGCCAACGAGGATACACCGCCACCCAAAGCCGAAAAATTCTCCTCCGTGGATTATTTATTGCCTGCACCTTGCTCGGCATCATCTGGTTCTGCCTCAAAATCGGGTACCTCCGCATATCCGGTCGCAACCGAACTCTGGGGCTCGCCGCCCTCGCCATCGTTGCCAACCTGCTCCTGATACGAGTCATCCTACAACTGGTAGAGCTTCCCCAATTCCAGGACCAGGAGCACCTCTACACCCTCCTCCCCTACCTCTCTCCCACCGCCTTTGCTCCACTCATCATCGCCATACTTGCCGGGCCCACCCTCGCCATCCTCAGTGCCTTCATCATCAGCATCCTCTTTTCCTTCATGCTGGAAGGGGCCACTGAAATTTTCCTCGCCTCCTTCTGTGCCACATTGACCGGTATCTACCTCTGCCGAAACATTTCCCAACGCTCCAAACTGATGCAGGCCAGCATCGCCACCGGTGTCATCAACGCACTGCTAGCCCTCTTCATCGGCCTGCTCAGCGAAACCAACCTGCAACTCATCGGCATACACATCCTGACCTGCCTAGGAGTCAGCGTCGTAACCGGGATGCTCGTCATCGGCATCCTCCCCATATTGGAAAACGCCTTCAAATTCGTCACCGACATCCGCCTGCTCGAACTCACCGACACCAACCACCCCCTCCTGCGCCGACTCCAGATGGAAGCCCCCGGCACCTATCACCACAGCCTCATGGTGGCCAACCTTTCCGAAAACGCCGCAGTCAAACTCGGAGCCAACCCACTCAAATGCAGAGCCTGCGCTCTCTTCCACGACGTCGGCAAACTGGCCAAACCCGAATACTTCATTGAAAACCAGATCTCCGGCCACAACCCGCACAAATTCACCAACCCCTCCATGAGTGCACTCATCATCAAGAGTCACATCCCCGAAGGGGTCGAACTGGCCAAGGAACACAAATTGCCGCGAATTATCATTGATGTCATTCGCCAACACCACGGCACCGGGCTCATCCACTACTTCTTCCGAGAAGCTCAAAAACAAGCCGACAAAGAACTACCCGGAGATCAACATCCCGACGAACTTCCCTCCAATGGCAATGACCAGGAAGTCGACGAATCCACCTACCGATACGGCGGCCCCAAACCTCAATTCAAGGAAAGTGCCATCATCTTCTTCGCCGACGCCATTGAGGCCGCCAGCCGAAGCCTCCCCAAACTCAATGCCCAAAGCCTGGAGGAGCTAATCGACAACATCTTTGAAGAACGCCTTGGTGATGGACAGCTGGACGAAACCCCCATGACCTTCCAGGAAATCGCCGACATCAAAAAAAGCTTCATCTTCACACTCCTGAACATGGCTCACGCCAGAACCCAATACCCGGACCAGAAGGAGAAAGCCCAAAAGAAAGAAAAAGAGAAAGACGCCAAAACCCTGGAACAAGTCTCTAACGAATCCTTCAAAAACACCGCCAGCCCCTTCCCCGTGGAAGCCAATCCCGAGTTGACCACTCCCAAAAGTGAAAAAGCCATCCCTGCAGAATCCCCCAGGCAGTAAAGACAACCCCGTCCTCATCCACAACGCCCTGGATACCCTGAAATTCTCAGAACCCGATATCCAGAACCTTTTTCACCACCTGGCGGAACTCCCCTTCCAACTCCAAGTCCCCGGCGAACTCTCCATCGCCTTTCTCGGCGCAGAAGAACACACCCAACTCCACATCACTCACCACCAGAACCCGGAACCGACTGACGTCATCACCTTTCAAGGCAGCCCGGACTACGAATCCGCCGGTGAAATCTGCGTCTCCCCCGAATTTGCCCAAAACTACTGCCAGGAACACGGTGGCAATTTCTCCCAGGAACTCACCCTCTACCTCGTCCACGGCTGGCTCCACCTCTGCGGCCTCGACGACCAGAGTGAAGAAGAACGGGAGAAAATGAGAAAAGGAGAAAAGGTAGCCATGGAGCATCTCAAGAAACACAACGCGATCCCCGAATTCCTATTGGGTACACCCCAAACCTAAATTGTAGGCAGAGGAATGATGGCAAAGGAATCTTCCCACTAGCGTCATTGAAAGCCAGTCATCTCCCCCCACCAGGCTTTGCCCACCTTGGACTGCGGCAGCCTGCTGCCGCTTTCCCACCCACAGCCTGCTGTGGGTAAATCTCTCACAACATTTTCAAATTTTGCACATAGTGAAACGTTGGAGTGTAGGCTTCAGCCGCTAATATATTCCACCTTCTCATTTCAAAAATTATCGGCTAAAGCCTAAACTCCAACGAAGGAACTCCTTACATTTTTTGTCCCTGAAAATGGACATTCTTTATCCAATTCGTTATCACACTCAATCTTGCCAATACTCCTGCTAAAAGCGAATTCCTAACCCCGGTTCCTGAGATTCATAATAAGCGATTGCAGAATCAAGTTCGAGCTCTGCAATGCTCAAATA
>Ga0181587_10002163_pt1 | contig 16356 bp, 19 predicted proteins | sample 071ome_27_FD_132463 | JGI IMG/M metagenome (GOLD analysis project Ga0181587, IMG submission 132463) | Coastal salt marsh microbial communities from the Groves Creek Marsh, Skidaway Island, Georgia - 071409AT metaG (megahit assembly) | ecosystem: Environmental > Aquatic > Marine > Intertidal...
GGGGTTTTCTAATTGCTCAAAGGTTGGCATCTCACCGAACCTACCAGTAGCTGCGCTATGAAAAACAAAGTAAACACCTGCTACTCCGAAAACAAACAGAGCCCAGAGAAAGACGATTATTTTTCGATACATCTATTATTTATTCTCTCGATTTTGATTTTGATTTCTTCTTCGGTTCTGTCCCGAATTTCTTCTATGCTTATTAGAAGAAGTTTTTTCCTCGTTTGGGCCACCCGCCTGCTTCTGGCCATTAGAGTTTTTGACTTCATTGGTCTTTCTGCCTTTGTTTCTTCGCTTTTTTCTTCTTTTTGGTTGATCGAAACGTGTTAAACTATCCTCAATTAAAGAATGGTCAGTGTCCGCTGCCATCTCGTCGATTGTCTGTATTTCAATTTGATAAGCATCAAGAGAATCTATCTTTTTACCTTCTTTATTGATAGCTAAAATCTCATTAACTCGATACTTGTCTAAGGCGTGCCAATTCGTGGCATCATTCTTATACGTAAACCATAATAGTCCTTTGAATATATCTACCTTCTGGCAGAAAGCCACTCCTTTTTCGGTTTGAAGCTTACAGTCTGTCGGAGGAAATTCTTTAAGTGCGTCAAGGTAAGTGTCTAATTCAAAGTTGAGACAGCATTTCAACTTTCCACATTGCCCAGCGAGTTTTTGCGGATTCAAAGCGAGTTGCTGGTATCTCGCCGCAGAGGTGCTTACCGACCTAAAGTCTGAGAGCCAAGTTGAGCAACAAAGCTCTCGGCCACAAGAACCGATACCTCCTAAACGCTGAGCTTCTTGACGATATCCTATCTGCCTCATCTCAATTCTGAGCCCGAAGGCACGGGCCATATCTTTGATCAATTGACGAAAATCAACTCTAGCCTCTGCCGTATAATAGAAGGTGGCTTTAGAGGCGTCTCCCTGAAGTTCTACATCAGAGATCTTCATCTCCAAATTCAATGAGATTGCAATTTCACGAGCCCGCTTCTGAATTTCATCTTCGCGTTCTCTAGCTTGATGCCAGACTTCAATATCTCTTTGCGAAGCTTTGCGATATATTTTGCCTAAAGTAGGCTCGTCTGCTGCAACTCCCTTGCGTTTCATTTGAACCTTTACTAACTCTCCGGTTAGCGTTACAATACCGACATCGTGACCAGAAGGTGCTTCAGTAGCTACTACGTCTCCCATTAGTATTTGAAGCTTATCTGAATTTTTAAAGAATTGTTTTCGGCTGTTTTTAAAACGAACCTCAACGACGTCAAAACGAGCTTGCCCTGCAGGTAATGACATATTCTCTAACCAATCAAAAACAGTGAGTTTATTACAGCCGTCAGTTGCGCAAGTGCCATTGTTCTTGCAGCCCCTTACTTTTCCATCTTTACTTGTTGAACACGATGCACACGACATAATTCGAAAATGAACCTTAAAGGTACAACAAAGCGAAATCGACTACAACTAAGCCTTGTATTTAAGCTTTGGAGATCGCCCTTTTTTAAAGATTTTGTTGCTTACTGTTTTTCCCTTTCGAAGTGCTTTCTGCTCCTCTTCGGGCAGTGCGACAATCTCCGCGCATTCAGCGCTACAACAATGATTCATTTTTGAAGCACAATGCTCACACTGAATGAAAAGCAAATGACATCCCGAATTAGCACAATTTATATGAGTGTCACATGGCGATCCGCATTGGTGACAAACGGCAATTACGTCTTCAGAAATCCTTTCTGCACGACGCTCATCAAAGACAAAGTTCTTGCCTAAGAATTTATTCTCCAGATGTTTTTCTTTAACCTGTCGGGTGTACTCAATAATACCCCCCTCAAGTTGATATACCTTTTTAAAGCCTTTGTGCTTGTAATATGCGCTGGCCTTTTCGCAACGAATACCACCAGTACAATACATCACTAGCTTCTTGGTTTCTTTATGCTCCTTGAGCTGTTCTTCGATAAGATCTAAAGAGTCTCTGAAGGTGTCAACGTCTGGACATACTGCGTTTTTAAAATGCCCAATCTCACTTTCATAGTGGTTTCGCATATCTACAAGAACCGTTTCTGGATCTTCAATAAGTTCATTGAATTTCTCTGCACCCACATGAACCCCTTTATTGGTCACATCAAAAGAGCTGTCATCAAGACCATCAGCAACAATTTTATGACGCAATTTAACCTTCAATTTCAGAAATGACATATTATCCTGCTCGATTGCAATGTTTAATCTTACGTTTTCTAAAAATGAAATACTGTCTAAATGGCTTTTGAACGCTTCGAAATTAGGTGCAGGAACAGAAAGCTGTGCATTAATTCCTTCTTTGGCTACATAGATTCGACCAAGAACATCTAGCTCGTTCCAAGCTAAAAACAAATGATTTCGAACGAGTTGAGGATGCTTAAGGTGTGCGTATTTGTAGAACGAGATCGTTAACCGGTCAATACCAGCTTGCTCAATAAGAATTGCCCGTTCCTTCGCACTTAAGGTGTTGTACAGTTGCATGCTATACATTTTAAAGATTGAAAGACTAGATAAAAGTTAAACAAAAGTACATTTTTTCAACAATTTCGTTCTTCTGCAACAATGATGCATTGGAATGCTTTAAATTTGGAAATAGTCCAAATGAATAGATTATGAGCAAAGAACAAGACGCGAAGCTGAAAGCACTTCAACTAACCTTAGACAAATTAGATAAAACCTACGGTAAAGGTGCCGTTATGAAAATGGGAGACTCGGTTGTACAAGAAGTCGAAGTAATTTCTTCAGGTTCTATCAGCTTAAATGCAGCCCTTGGCGTTGGTGGTTTTCCGAAAGGCAGAATTATAGAAATATACGGCCCTGAATCATCTGGTAAGACCACGCTTACCCTGCATGCCATAGCTGAAGCTCAAAAAGCGGGAGGTATTGCTGCCTTCGTTGATGCAGAGCATGCCTTTGACCGTTTTTATGCAGCAAAGCTGGGAATAGATATCGACAACCTTATTATTTCTCAACCTGACCACGGTGAGCAAGCGCTTGAAATTGCTGATAATTTAATTCGATCAGGAGCCATCGATATTATTATTATTGACTCGGTAGCGGCACTCACCCCAAAAAGCGAAATCGAAGGTGAGATGGGTGACTCTAAAATGGGATTGCACGCCAGATTGATGTCACAAGCTCTTAGAAAATTAACCTCAACCATTTCTAAAACAAATTGCACCGTAATTTTCATAAATCAATTGCGTGAAAAAATTGGTATAATGTTCGGTAATCCAGAAACAACAACGGGTGGTAATGCGCTGAAGTTTTACGCCTCTGTTCGTTTAGACATTCGTCGCTCAAGTCAAATTAAAGACGGAGACTCAAATGTAATGGGTAATAAAACGAGGGTTAAAGTAGTAAAGAACAAGGTCGCTCCTCCTTTTAAAACGGCTGAGTTTGACATTATGTACGGGGAAGGAATTTCTAAAGTGGGTGAAATCATCGACTTGGGCGTTGCCTATGAAATCGTTAAAAAAAGTGGTTCTTGGTTCAGTTATGAAGACAGTAAACTAGGTCAAGGTCGAGACGCTGTAAAATCACTGCTTCTAGATAATCCTGATCTCTCTGAAGAAATCGAAAATAAGATTTACGAAGCCCTTAAACACGTTAATTCATAGGTGGTTCGTTTGTCAGCTCTTTTATAAAGAGGTTTCTTACCTCGTCTCGAAACTGCTCAAGCTCATCTTTAGCATAAGTGCCCGCTTTTATCGCGGGCATTATTTTATATCTCAACACACCTGGGCCGCCGTGATAAAGATCCCAATTAATTCGTTTTTTACAATCGTAATTGATAATTGGAACAATGGGCAAATCATGAGTCAAAGACATTGAAAAAGCTCCATTTTTAAAACGATCTATTAATACAGAAGAGTCAGGAACACCTCCTTCGGGATATATTGCAATAGAGGCGTCATTTTTAACTCGCTCTTGAACACTTTGATAAACCTTTTTTCTGCTTTCTTTATTCGATCGGTCAACCATAATGACCGCTCGTTTGTAAAAAAATCCGAAAATCCAGATTCGCTGTAATTCAGCTTTACCAACAAAAACAACAGGTTTTTTACAAATGCGAAGCATAAGCATAATGTCAAGCATGCTTGTATGGTTCATAATCATAATTGCTGGGGTATCGGGCAGTTTTTCAGAACCAAATACCTTTCTAATGGGTGTTCCCATCATAAGAAGAATAAATGGTGCCCATATTGAACGGGCGCACCAATAAACAAGGGGATAGGTTCTAGTTGAGCTCACTCCAATCAATAAAAGAGGAGAGAAGACAAGTACTGGCAAAGCCGATACCACGTAAAACCACACCTTATAAAAAATGTAGCCGATATTTTTAATAAATCTCAACACGAATTCGAAAGTATAACTTTTTAAATTTTTGTAACTATGTAAACTAAAATTCGAGAATGGCACGAATCCTTACCGGAATACAGAGTACGGGAACTCCTCACCTAGGAAACATACTTGGAGCAATCCTGCCTGCTATATCACTAGCAAATAGTGCAGAAAATGATTCTTATTTATTTATAGCTGATATGCACTCGCTTACTCAGATTAAAGATGGGCCAACCCTGCAAGCGAATACCTTTGCAACTGCTGCAGCCTGGCTAGCTTTCGGACTAGATGTAGATAAAACCGTATTCTACAGACAAAGTGATGTGCCAGAGGTTACAGAATTGTCGTGGTACCTAAGCTGTCTGTTCCCCTATCAGCGATTAACTCTTGCACACTCTTTTAAAGATAAGTCTGGTCGTTTAGAAGACGTAAACGCAGGGTTATTTACTTATCCGATGCTAATGGCTGCCGACATTCTTCTTTACGATGCTCAAAGGGTTCCTGTAGGAAAGGACCAGTTGCAGCATTTGGAGATAACGCGAGATGTAGCTCAACGTTTTCACAACAAGTACGGAGAAACTTTCGTCTTGCCAGAAGCTGCAATAAACGAGAACACCATGTATATTCCGGGCACCGATGGTCAGAAAATGAGCAAGAGCAAAGGAAATTTGATTGATGTTTTTGCCCCAGAAAAAGAACTTAAAAAACAGGTGATGGGAATACTAAGTGACAGTAAAAGCCTAGAGGAACCTAAAAACCCCTTAACCGACACTACCTTCGCCTTATATAAGTGTCTCGCTCCACAAGATGAAATTGAGGCAATGAGCGCGAATTATTTGGCAGGAAATTACGGTTATGGCCATGCAAAAAAAGCGCTATTAGAGCTCATTCTTCAAACTTTTCAAGAGCCTCGAGAAAAATTCGAACACCTATATGCCCATCCTAACGAAGTAGAAGATGCTCTTCAGCATGGAGCAGATAAGGCCCGAAAAACTGCTCAAGAAGTTCTCGCAAGAGTACGAGAGAAGGTTGGTTTCTAAATTAAACCGAATACGAATTGTCTGGATTTTGTGATATCTGATTTTCTAAGTTCATCTTTAATAAAAGTTCCAATACCGTGCTCTTATCAAGACCAGAGAGCTGAATAATCTGACTAGGGTAAAGCTTTCGATAATACTTCAATAGTTCATAAATTTTTATTGATTTGCGGTCATTCGGGGCCTTCTTCGAAAGGGATTCCAGTGTTAATGAAAACACTATGCCTAGATGAGTGGCGATCGTCTCCGGTCTTTCATACAATGCTGCCGAATGATTTGCAATTAAACGGGTACTCTTTATCGAGATAGGAAATAGTCTTAATTCCCATTTGCTGTTAACGACCAAAAAGCTTAAGCGCTTCAAAAGATTCTGTTTTGGTAACAGACTTTAAATTAAATACCGCTCGGTATTTATTGTGGTTGATTTTAAACACATCGCAAATAACTTGCTTAGGATCACGAAACAACAATAGTCGTTCTCTAATTTTTGTTGAAGAAAGTTTAGAAAACTTGGACAACAGAAATAGGGCTTGATGAAGAGTTAGTTTCGAAAACATAATTAAAAGTATCTGTGAAGGCTGAAGAAACCTTGCAATAGAAGCTTTGACCAAAAAAGAATTACTAAAATTTTTAGATATTTGTGATTATGCACCTCGCTCCCTACATCGAAACACTTCTTGAAGAAAAACATTATATCATCTTGCCTGGTTTTGGGGCCTTTGAGCCAGGACAATATTTGGGTATAAGCATAAACGAAAATGGTGATTTATTACCTCCCAAGCGGGCGGTGTCATTCAATCCGCATTTATCGAACGACGACTCCGTTTTGGCCTCGGTAATAGCCGCAAAAGAACTTATAAGCGTTAATGAAGTAAAAGACAAGCTCAAAACTGTTGTCTTTCAATGGAAATCAACTCTTAATAGTAAAGGTGTTTTAGTTGTAGAAGGCATCGGAAAATTTGAAAAATCAAACGGAATTATACGTTTAGTTACTGAGCCTTCTGAGCTTAAAATCGGGAGCTTCGGACTCCCTGCTGTTGCTCCTCCTACAAGGAAAGAAAAAATAGAGGTGAAAGAGGTTGAGCCAGTTAAAGAGGACGTTTCCTTAGAACCGGCAAAGAAGCCCTCGTCAAAGAAGCCCAAGACAAAAGCAGAGGCAGTTCAAGATACAGTGAGCGGCGAAGCCACAGCCTCGTCTTTTGCCTATCAACTCGCTGTTGTTTTGTTGGTATTAGCAACGCTATCTGTAGGATATTTTTTCTACTCTCAACTAAAAGGTGTAGATCTAAGCACATTGCTCTAGTATGAAATCAAAAACCCCTTCTGAATCTAGAACCGTAACTACTGATCTAATTCTTCCTAGTGAAACAAACCACTTAAATCATTTGTTTGGAGGAGCTTTATTGGCCAAAATGGACAGGGCGGCCTACATCACTGCTAGACGACACAGCAGAAGAATTGCTGTTACGGCTTCGGTAAACCACGTAGCGTTTAATACTGCTATTCCTCTTGGAAGTGTGGTCACGATAGAAGCGAATGTTTCACGCGCTTTTACAACTTCGATGGAGGTTTTTATCGATGTATTTATTGAAGACCGAATAAGCGGGGAGCGCACCAAGGCTAACGAGGCAATCTACACATTTGTAGCGGTCGACGACACTATGACTCCGGTAAAGGTTCCTGAAATTACCCCAGAAACTGAGCTCGAAAAGTCAAGATACGAGGCTGCACTTCGTCGAAAGCAATTGAGTTTGGTGTTAGCGGGTAAAATGAAGCCTCAAGAGGCGGTTGAATTAAAGTCTATTTTTGAAATAGAATAACTTTAAAGTCGATAAATCCATTGTTCTGGATTGAGTCTCGTGGTATTCTTATAGAGGTAAAATTTCAAAAGGGTTTGACCGCTTACCTTGTCTGTATGTAACGTCCCTAGGCTTTGTTTTGATATCACTTTATCTCCCTCTTTCACACTGACATCTTTAAGGTTATAGTACATGGTGATATAATCCCCATGACGAATATAAACTCCTTTAATTCCTTGTCGACTAATCATTACACTCATTACCTCTCCGTCATAAATAGCGCGTGCATCTGACCCAGACTCGGTGGCAATAGTTACCCCATTATTAAAGTGTTTTAATGCTGGATACAACTTATCAGCGTACGTGCCATACCCAATACTTTTAATCCCTTTGTCCACGGGCCAAATATGCCTTCCCTTGTTCCCTTCAAAGCTCTTTGCTAACGCCTTAGCCTCTGGAGTAAGAACAAAACCATCTGTTCGCCCAGACTTTTTTGCTTTAGCCAGTCGCTCTCTATTTGCTCTTTCAATAGCCGCACGAATCAGGCGGTCAATTTCTTTGTCAATTCGCTTTCGTTCCTTGTCGCGATCTGATAACTCGCGACGATAAGCGCTCTCTTGTTTGCGGGCTTTGACAATTAATTCTTGCTGTTTTTCTCGATCTGCAATTAAAGCTTGTTGTTGGTTTCTGTTTTCCTCAACCCGCTGTTCTTTTTTCTCTAATTGCTCCTCTAGTGTCTTAGTTGCTTGCTGTAATTCTTCTTGTTTGCGAACCAATCTTTCAGCTTGAGTAGTTCGATACGACGCATACTGCAATAAATAATTCCACCTTCGCCTGGCATCCTTGAAGCTGTCCGCGGAAAGTAAAAACAACCACTTGTTCTTTTCAACTTTTCGTTTATACGAATTGACTATTAACTTTTGATAATCTTGTTTGATGGTCTCAATCTGATGATTAAGGCTTTCAATCCTATCATTACTTTCGGTAATTTGTCGTTGTAATAGTTGAACTTCGTTCGCAGTAAGTTCAATTAGACTCTCGAGAGCGTATCGTTTATTGTCTAGGAGTTGGATTTGATCAATCGCCGAACCCTTTAACCGCACTTGTTGCTGCAATAATCGCTCCATCTGAGCAATCTCGATAACAATTTCTTCCTTCCGCTTCTCTAGATTTCGCTGTTGTTGTGTCTTTTGTTGCGCAAACGCAAGACTACAAGCCGCTACGAACACAAACAAAAAAAACCAGAAGCTTTTCATTTAATCGTGGTGAATCCTGATGGAATTTGAAAGGGCAAAGATAATTTCTTGTCGAGCTGAACTCCTTCAAATTCTAGGTTGAGCGCTCGGCTACCCGCAACTAATCGAATTCTATGAGGGGTATACCTGTCTTTGTCCTTGTATTGGTAGGTAATTTTTACCGGATCCAATTCTTTAATCTCAAACTCTTGAAAGATGATTTGAGAGTTGTCAGAAGACAAGCCTACGCGGTAAAGCCCTTCAGCAGGTTTATCCAACTCTCCGCTAAACACACGGTTAGTAATCAATTCGTTTGTAAGCAAATTGACTGTTTTTCTTTTTGATTCTTTAAGGTCTTTAATTGCCTCTACAAATAGCGGCTGACCTAAAATAAGTCTTTCGATATGTTCGTAGTTCAGTTGAGCAGGAATAATTGATTCAATCACCGAAACAGGGCCTTGGTAAAACGTTCGATCTAAGCGATTGTAAAAAGCAACTTCATCTGGTGACAACAAGGCCTTTGCAACTCCTAACGGTGCACTTAATAAAATTCCTTGGCTTGGTTTTAGTCGCATCGACATTGTCACCGCTTTGACCTCCCCGCCATTTTTTAACTCGGCCTTGATACGAGCCCTGATCCCTTCAGAGTCTTGAAAGTCTCTTTGATTCGCCTCTAACGGGTGTGATCCTGAGCTGTTCGAAATGGCTTTTTCGCCCGGCCTCAGTAAAGCACATGAAGCAAAGCTGAGGGCTAAAAAATAAAGGGCTGCTCGTTTCTTACTCATTCTAATACGCTATAATCTCCCAAACTAAGTGAGGCAAAGTCGCCATCGTAAGTTACGTGATTTCCGATCATCGAATTTTGAATCTTGGCATTTGAAATTTTAGATTGGGCCTGGACAATAGTGTCTTTTATCTCACAGTTGTTAATAGCGGTATGGCTTCCAACAGAAACATAGGGGCCAATTGTGCTGTTGTGAATTTTAACTCCTTTTGCAATGCTGCAAGGTTCAATTATAGTGCTATTTACAATTTCCGCCTCGTCTGCGATTAAAGTTTCCCCTTCTTTGTGAAGAAAGCCTAGCATTCTACGGTTGGTTTCTACCGTGATTGCTTTGTTTCCGCAATCCATCCACTCTGAAACTTCGGCGGTCATAAATTTCTTTCCTGCTTGCATCATTCGCTTAATACCGTCATTAATCTGATATTCTCCCCCATTGACAATCTGGTTGTCAAGAACATATGTCAGTGCGTCTTTCAATTCTTCAACAGCCTTAAAGTAGTAGACTCCAATAACCGCCTTGTCAGACACAAAATTGGTAGGCTTTTCTACTAGCCCTTGGATTTGTCCGTTTTCGTCTAATTCAACAACTCCGTAAGCCTGAGGGTTATTCACCTGTTTTACCCAAATAACACTGTCAGCAGATGCGTCTAGTTCAAATTTCGCACGAATAAGCGTATCTGCGTAAGCAATTACTGCGGGACCCTCTAAAGAGGGTTTGGCACACATAATTGCATGGCCTGTTCCTAGAGGTTGGTCTTGACGATAAATAGAAGCCTTCGCTCCTAAGCTTACCGCCAGTTCGGTGAGAGAGTCCTCCACCTCCTTACCAAAAAAGGCCTCGTCTCCGATGACAAAAGCGATTTCATCGATAGGCTCGTCTAGAATGGCTGCAATATCTCTTACCAGTCGGTGTACAATAGGGCTTCCCGCTACTGGAACTAGCGGTTTTGGAACGGTTAATGTGTGCGGTCTGAGGCGTGAGCCTCTTCCTGCCATAGGTACAATAATTTTCATTGGGTTTTAGTTTATGCGGTTCCTGTACTCCCAAATCCTCCAGCGCCCCGATCAGATTCGTTCAAAGATTCTACCTCATCCCAGATTGCCACCTCATGTTTTGCAATTACCATTTGTGCAATTCGTTCACCGTTTTCGACTGTAAAGTCTTCATTTGAAAGGTTCACTACAATTACTCCGATTTCTCCTCGATAATCTGCATCGATAGTACCTGGAGAGTTTACCAGTCCAATGCCTTTTTTAGCGGCCAATCCACTACGTGGTCGAATTTGAGCTTCGTACCCTTCGGGTAATTCTATAAACAACCCGGTAGGAACAATAGCGCGCATTAACGGTTTTAAGACGATTGGTTCTGGGTTGTTCGCTCGGAGGTCCATTCCTGCAGATTGTGAGGTCTGATAACTAGGCAATGGATGAGACGATTTGTTAATGATCTTAATGCGTGCCATGAGAAGTAAAAAGTCGTTTTAAAGTTGATCGTTCGACAAGTATCACAAAGCTACTAAATAAGAGAAGGAACAGTAGGGCGATCGTAAGACTTGTTGAAAAGAAAAAGAAATGGACAAGGGACAGGGACACAGAAACCGCTAAATATCCTAACATAGGAATTACTCTGTACGGTATAGGATAAGATTTTAACCCCCATAAAAAAGAAATCAACATCATCGACCCGTAAGCAGCGAGGGTGGCTATTGCGGCAGCTACATATCCAATTTGTGGAATAAGATAGCTGTTTAGTCCCAACGTTATCAACGCTCCAAGGCCAGAGATTACGGCTCCTACATAGGTTCGATCAGTAATTTTATACCAAACCGATAAGTTGTGATAAACACCTAAAAACAACGCTCCTAGCAACACGAAGGGAACAATTACAAGGCCTTCCCTGTACACCTCGTCTCGCAAGAAAATCTCGGCAATGGGTTCTAAGAAGACCATAACCCCTAAGTAGATAATACTGGAAAAGACCACGAAGAAATAGGTGACGTCTGCGTACTGTTTCTCTTTATTTTCTTTATTGGCTTCTCTAAAAAAGAACGGTTCAACGCCCATGCGATATGCTGTTGCAAACAATGTCATGAAAACACCTAGTTTATAACATGCGCCATAAATACCAGCCTCTGTCTCGCCCGCTAAGCGAGTAAGAATGATCTTGTCGAAAACCTCATTGATGGTAAATGCAATGCCTGCAAGCATAACGGGCATTGCATATCTAAGTAGCTCCTTATAAAGCTTGTAATCGAAAACCGGTTTATATTTGAAATAAACGGGTAACATCCAAAAAAGCGTAAAAGCGCTGGCAATGATGTTGGCTTCAAAGATGGCGTCAATCTCGTTTCCCAAGAATCGCGTTCCTGAAAACTTAAGATAATAAACGTTAAGCCCTACATTGATTATCACATTAATTGATTTGACTAAGGCATATCTTGTCGCTTGCTCTTGAGCTCTGAGATAAGCAAAGGGGATAACAACAAGAGCGTCGAGTATAAGAATGTACACCGTTTTCTTAACAAACTCGGGCTGAATTCCCGTCGCTGTTCCAACAACTTCATAAAAAACGATTCCGACGAACAAAAGGAACAATGAAGAGGCAGTTAGGGCCCAAATCGACGTGGTTAAAACTTGTTCGGGCTTGTCACTTTTATGGTAATGTCTAAAAAAGGCGGTCTCCATCCCATACGAAAGAAGAACGTTGAAAAAAGCAATCCAAGAGTAGATAAAAACATACTGCCCATAGCCAGAGGCCTGATCAAAAGTGGAGGTGTATAGCGGCAAAAGAAGAAACGACAATGCACGAGGTAGGACGGTGGCTAATCCGTAAACAAAAATTTGTTTTCCTAAACGCTTAATGGTTTCCATGGGTCTGTTCTACTGTCTTGTTATAGGACGGCTTAATGGCGGCAAGATAAGTTTGGTTTTGCGATTAGGTCGTCCCAAACAATAAATAAAAATCGAGGCACCTTCTTCATACGACTCTAATCTTAAGCGATAAGAGTCGCCTGAATGATCAACCTTCTTTTCAAATCCATAGATCTCAGTTCTCCAATCACATGAATTAGGCGCTGTCCATTTCAGTTTAATTTCATAGTATGGTTTCGTTTCGGCTCTCCCAGGTAAAACTTTGGACGCTTCAATATTCACAATTTGAATGTCGTTACGATAAGCTCCACATGAACAAAGAAGTCCTGCAAGAAAAAACAAAAAAATAAGGTGCCTAGTTCTCAAGACATAACTGCTTATGTCCTAAAGATAATCAAACTGGTTTGTGGAATTACCCGTTTAGCGCCTCAGCCCCTCCTACAATTTCTAGGATTTCATTGGTAATTGCTGCTTGGCGCGCTTTGTTATAAGTAAGTTTCAGCTGGTCTCTGAGCTCTTTGGCGTTGTCTGTTGCCTTATGCATTGCCGTCATTCTCGCTCCGTGCTCACTAGCAAAAGAGTCTCTAACCGCTTTGTACAGCTGTATTTTGAGTGATTTCGGAATAAGTTCATTCACTATTTCCTCTGCCGATGGCTCAAAAATATACTCCTCTGAGGTTGTTTCTGTAGCATCTTCTGCTAACATAGGTAAGAACGCTTCGTTCTTAACAATTTGAGTTGCTGCGTTTTTGAATGAGTTATATATTAATCTAATCTCATCGTATTGCTCTGCAATAAAAGCATCTATCAGCTCATTCGCCACAATCGCAGAAGCATCAAAAGTTAGATCATCAAAGATTGAGCTATGGTCTCCAGCTCTATTAGCTCCTTTAAGGCCGTCTGCCGCTTTCTTTCCGATAGTTAAAATTTCTACCAATACCTCTTCACCATAAGACTCAGATGCCGCTTTAACCGCTTTAATAACGTTGGTGTTAAAAGCCCCACAAAGCCCTCGGTTGGAACTAATAGCTACTAGAAGTACCTTTTTGGTTGCTCGCTTTTCAGCATATACGTTATCTGTACCTTCTTCGAGATTTTGTCCTAAACCGGCCAATAAAAAAGAAAGTTTATCAGCGTAGGGGCGCATGGCAACAACAGCATCTTGAGCTTTCTTCAGCTTTGCTGCAGAAACCATTTTCATAGCACTGGTAATCTGCATGGTTGAAGAAACCGACGATATTCTGTTACGTATTTCCTTTAAGTTAGCCATAAAGCCCTTCTTATGCTTGGTGTCGTTTAGTTACTTCGGCAGCTACCTCGGTTAGTACTGTAATTGCTTCATCTGTTAGTTTTCCGGCTTTCAAACTTGAAAGAATCTCTTGGTGGCTCATTCTGAGCGTTTCAATATAGTCCTTCTCAAAAGCTTTAACTCCTGTTACCGGAACATCTTTAAGTAGGTTTTTTGACCCTGCATAGATTATAGCAACCTGATCTTCTACCGTATAAGGATCGTTCTGTGCTTGCTTAAGGATTTCAACATTGCGACGACCTTTTTCAATTACATTAAGAGTGGCCGCATCAAGGTCAGATCCAAATTTCGCAAAGGCCTCTAATTCTCTAAATTGTGCCTGATCTAGCTTCAATGTACCTGCAACCTTCTTCATCGATTTGATTTGAGCAGAACCTCCTACTCGCGACACAGAAATACCTACATTAATCGCAGGACGAACCCCTTGATTGAACAAGTCTTGCTCTAGGAAAATCTGACCGTCGGTAATCGAAATCACGTTAGTTGGAATATAAGCCGAAACGTCACCTGCCTGTGTTTCGATAATTGGCAGTGCTGTTAACGACCCGCCCCCTTTTACTTTATCCTTCAGAGACTCTGGAAGATCATTCATTGTTTTAGCGATAGCATCATCTGCGATAACTTTAGCAGAACGCTCAAGTAATCTTGAGTGAAGGTAGAATACATCTCCTGGGTAAGCCTCACGTCCCGGTGGACGACGCAGAAGAAGTGAAACCTCACGATAAGCTACTGCCTGCTTTGAAAGATCGTCATAAACAATAAGTGCTGGACGACCAGTATCTCTAAAATACTCGCCAATTGCTGCACCAGCAAAAGGAGCATAAACCTGCATGGGTGCAGGGTCTGATGCATTTGCTGCAACAATAGTGGTGTAGGCTAAAGCTCCTTTATCTTCAAGCGTTTTGGCAATAGCCGCTACTGTTGAGGCTTTTTGACCAACAGCTACGTAAATACAATATACTGGTTCACCTGCATCGTAAAATTCTTTTTGATTAAGAATCGTATCGATACAAACGGTTGTTTTTCCTGTTTGACGGTCACCAATAACAAGCTCGCGCTGACCTCTACCAACGGGAATCATCGCGTCGATAGCCTTTACCCCTGTTTGAAGCGGTTCGTTTACTGGTTGTCTAAAAATTACACCTGGCGCTTTGCGCTCTAGTGGCATTTCGAAAGTTTCTCCTTCGATAGCTCCTTTTCCGTCAATTGGCTCTCCAAGAGTATTAAGAACACGGCCGACTACGCCTTCTCCCACATTGATAGAGGCAATACGTTGTGTTCTCTTCACGGTAGCGCCTTCAGTAATTTCCTTAGATGGGCCAAGTAGTACAATACCTACGTTATCTTCTTCGAGGTTAAGTACAATCCCTTGCATTCCTCCTTCGAACTCCACAAGTTCTCCGTATTGCGCATTAGAAAGACCATAAATACGTGCGATACCATCTCCTACTGCAAGCACAGTTCCTACCTCATCTAGGGTAGCGCTAGCATCGAATCCTTCAATTTGCTTTTTTAAGATTGCTGAAACTTCAGCTGCTTTTACTTCTGCCATCGTTATAGACTATTAGAAAATTCTCTTTTTAATCGATTCAGTTGTTTTGAAAGACTTGCATCAAATTGCAGGTCATTAATTCTTAGAACAAAGCCCCCGATAAGCTCAGGTACAATTTGTTTTTCAAGAACTACCTCATTATAGCCCGAAGCCTTGATCCTTGAAATGATTTCATTGTCAAAAACTTCAGAGGTAGCTGTGCTACTTTTCAATGTAGCTACTACAGCCCCGCGACCTTCGTTGTGCTTTTCTGCATAGCGCTCAATTACGTCCTGTAACAATTCTAGACGCTCGTTAATTACTAGAGCATTAAGCAAACCGCTTGTCAACGGGCTGAGTTCGGTGAAAATTTGATCGAGATACGCTCTTTTAACTCTGCTACTCGCGGTTGGTGATTCAAGCACGGCAACTAAATCGTTGTTTTGTGACAACGTTAGTTCTATAGATGCAAGATCTCTTTGTACGGCTTCGACAGCATTCTTTTCAGATGCTGCAGCATACAAAGCTTTTGCGTATCGCAATGAGGCTCTCGAGTGTTTCATAGGTTATTTTAAGTTTACCTCTCCAAGTAAACCATTTACAAATGACGCGTCTTTTTTAGCGTCAGAAAGTTCTTCCTTCAGTAATTTTTCAGCAACCGAAATCGAGAGTTGAGCTACTTCTGCCTTTAATTCGGCCAGGGCCTCTTTCTTTTCAACTTCAATCGCTTCTTTCGCGCTGGCAATAATTTTTGCTGCTTCAGCTTCTGCATTACTCTCTGCCTCTGCAATCATTTTAGCCTTCATCTCGCGAGCTTCTTTAAGCATCGCGTCTCGCTCCTCTCTTGCCTGACGCAGGAGTTCCTCGTTCGATGATGAAATACTTTCTATTTCTTGCTTTGCCTTTTCAGCAGATTCAAGAGCGTTCTTAATCCCCTCCTCTCTTTCATCAAGAGCAGAAATGATAGGTTTCCAAGCAAATTTGATCATCAAAAAGATGACAACTAACATTAATACGCTTTGTATAATGAATAAGCCCGGAGAAAAATCGTTTAATAATTGATCCATACGTTCTGTTTAATGACAATAAATGAATCCAAACAGGAACCAACCGTCCCTGTTTGTATAGATTCATTATTACTTTCCTAAGAAGATCGCTGCAAACGCTAGCCCTTCTAATAAAGCCGCGATAATAATCATATTTGTCTGGATTTTAGAAGTCGCTTCTGGATTGCGTGCAATACCCTCCATAGCTTTACCTCCGATTTGGCCTAAACCAATACCAGCACCTATTACAATTAATCCGGCACCTACTAAATTTGGAATTGTCATGATTTAAATTTTATGTTAAACGAAATAAATACAAATTAATGGTGTTCATGTTCTTCTACAGCCATACCGATGAACAACGCAGAAAGCATCGTAAAGATATAAGCTTGTA
>Ga0181587_10002164_pt1 | contig 16354 bp, 12 predicted proteins | sample 071ome_27_FD_132463 | JGI IMG/M metagenome (GOLD analysis project Ga0181587, IMG submission 132463) | Coastal salt marsh microbial communities from the Groves Creek Marsh, Skidaway Island, Georgia - 071409AT metaG (megahit assembly) | ecosystem: Environmental > Aquatic > Marine > Intertidal...
TCTTTGTAACTTCTTTGCAACTCACAAACCTATATAAATCAACAGGTTAGTGCCGCCCGATTACTCCCACTCAATCGTGGCGGGCGGCTTGCCGGAAATATCGTAGGTCACGCGGGAAATGCCAGAGATCTCATTGATAATGCGGTTCGAGACGGTCTCCATCAGTTCATAGGGTAAATGCGCCCAGCGCGCTGTCATAAAATCAATCGTCTGCACGGCCCGGATGGCAATGACCCACTCGTAGCGTCGACCATCCCCCACTACACCAACCGACTTCACCGGCAGGAATACCGCAAAGGCCTGACTGGTTTGGTCGTACCATCCGGCGTTGCGCAGCTCCTCAATGAAAATGGCATCCGCCCGTCTCAACAGGTCGGCGTATTCCTTTTTCACCTCGCCGAGAATTCGCACGCCCAAGCCCGGCCCGGGGAAGGGGTGGCGGAACACCATGTCGCGCGGCAGTCCCAGCTCGAGTCCGATACGCCGCACCTCGTCCTTAAACAGTTCTCTCAGCGGTTCAATCAACTCAAGCGCCATGTCCTCGGGTAACCCACCCACGTTGTGATGAGATTTGATAACGTGGGCCTTGCCCGTTTTGGCGCCCGCTGACTCGATCACGTCAGGATAAATCGTGCCCTGTGCCAGCCATTTCACGTTCTCGATCCTAGTCGCCTCTTCATCAAAGACGTCGATGAAGGTGTTGCCAATGATTTTGCGTTTGGCTTCCGGATCTTCCACTCCGGCGAGCTTGCGGAGAAAGCGCTCTTCGGCATCCGCGCGGATGACCTTCACCCCCATGTTCTGGGCGAACATTTCCATCACCTGGTCACCCTCGTTCAGCCGGAGCAGACCGTTATCCACAAAGACACAGGTGAGTTGGTCACCAATGGCCCGATGCAACAGCGCGGCCACCACCGAGGAATCGACGCCACCTGAGAGACCCAGCAGGACCTTATCGCTACCCACCTGTTCCCGGACCCGTGCAATCGCATCCTCAACGATATTCGCCGGCGTCCATAGCGCCTCACAGCCGCAGACCGACAGCACAAACTGCCTGAAGATTTCCTCCCCTTTGAGGGTGTGTGTTACCTCAGGGTGGAACTGTATCCCGAACCAAGGTTTATCCCGGTGCGCCATACCGGCTATCGGGCAGCTATCAGTCTCCGCAATCAGGTCAAAATCCGGGGGGAGTGCCGAGACCTTGTCACCGTGACTCATCCAAACGTCCAGCAGTTGGCACCCGTTCTCATCGGTACCGTCGGTGAGTTCATCAAAAAGCCCGCCTGCCTGCGTGCGTCGTATTTGCGCGTAACCAAACTCAGAGGTGTTTGAGCCTTCCACCGCACCCCCCAATTGCGCCGCCATGGTCTGCATGCCGTAGCAAATACCGAGGATGGGGATATTGAGGTCAAACACGAGCTCAGGCGCGCGCGGTGAGCCCGATGCGTGCACCGACTCGGGACCCCCTGAGAGAATGATGCCGCGTGGTGCAAAGGCTTCAATGTTGCTCTCCGCCGTATCCCAGGGGAAAATCTCGCAATACACCCCCACCTCACGAATGCGTCGCGCAATCAATTGGGTGTACTGGGAACCAAAATCGAGTATCAGCAGCCGATCGCGATGAATATCCTGCGTCACGCTGTAGGCTTCCGGTTGAAACGACTCACTAGCTGCACTACCACTCGATTACCGCACGGGGTAATTGGGTGCTTCCTTGGTGATGGAGACATCGTGTACGTGGGACTCTGACATGCCTGCTGCGGTCACACGCACAAATTGGGGTTCCGCGCGCATTTGCGTCATCGTGGCACAACCGGCGTAGCCCATGGCGGAGCGCACGCCACCCATGAGCTGATGAATAATCGCCGAGACCGGCCCCTTATAAGGCACCCTGCCCTCAATGCCCTCAGGTACCAGCTTTTCAGCGCCCACGCTTGAATCCTGAAAATAGCGATCGGAGGAGCCCTGATTCTGCGACATCGCACCGATAGAGCCCATGCCCCGGTAGGATTTATAGGTTCTGCCCTGATACAGCTCCACCTCGCCCGGCGCCTCTTCGGTGCCAGCGAACATACTGCCCATCATCACCGCATCGGCCCCGGCCGCCAGCGCTTTGGCCAGATCACCCGAAAAGCGAATACCGCCGTCGGCAATCACGGGTATGCCTTTATCGGTAAGGGCTTCTGCCACCGCTGCAATCGCTGAAATTTGAGGCACCCCCACGCCTGTGACAATGCGCGTAGTGCAAATAGAGCCAGGCCCAATGCCGACCTTCACCGCGTCGGCGCCCGCTTCGCTCAATGCCAGAGCCGCTTCCGACGTGGCAATGTTGCCGCCAATAACGTCGATATCAGGATAGGCTGCTTTGATCATGCGCACCCGGTCGAGCACATTTTTGGAGTGCCCATGCGCCGTATCGACGACCAGCACGTCGACACCTGCGCGAATCAGCGCCTCGACCCGCTCATCGGTATCGGGGCTGGTGCCAACCGATGCACCGACACGAAGCTGACCAAAGCTGTCTTTACAGGCGTGAGGAAACGATTCCGCCTTGTCAAAATCCTTAACGGTGATGAGCCCTCTGAGGCCAAAGTCATCGTCGACCACCAGTATTTTCTCAATACGGTGTTCATGGAGAAGTCGCTGCACTTCCTCGAGTGGGGCGCCCTCCTTGACCGTTACCAGCTTTTGCTTGGGGGTCATGATGGCGGATACGGCTTGCTCGGTATCTGTCTCAAAGCGAATGTCCCGCCGCGTAACGATGCCCACTAGATTTCCCTGATCCATCACAGGCACACCCGAAATACCGTTGGCACGGGTCAATTCAATCAGCTGCGCGATGCTCGCCGTGCTTTCGATCGTGATCGGGTCCTTGACCACCCCACTCTCGAACTTCTTGACCCGGCGGACTTCCTCCGCCTGCTCAATAATGGTCATATTTTTGTGAATGATCCCAATCCCGCCTTCCTGTGCCAGCGCAATAGCCAGCCGCGACTCTGTAACCGTATCCATCGCGGCCGATACCAGTGGAATATTGAGTGGGATATTGCGGGTCAGGCGCGTGACGAGTGAGACGTCCTTGGCAGTGACCTCTGAGTAGCCTGGCAGGAGGAGCACGTCGTCGAAAGTGAGCCCTTCGTGTGCGATTCGGAGCATGTTGGCCTCGTCGTACCCGATTGGCCACTAAACGCCATATCGGGTTTCCCCAAACGCGCTAGTATACAGAGGGCCTAATGATGCGACAATCGCATCCCTGTTAGCGCCTGATCAGTGTCACCAGCAAAGCGATTAAATGCCCATGCAGAGCATGCCTCACCAGCCTCTCACACTGTCCGTAAGTGAGCTCAACCGGGAAGCGAAGCATCTCCTTGAGACACATTTTGACTGGGTATGGGTAGAGGGAGAAATCGGCAATTTCACAGCAGCCAGCTCGGGCCATTGGTACTTCACGCTCAAAGACGCCGATGCCCAGGTCCGCTGCGCCATGTTCAGGCGCGCCAACACGCGAATCAAATATCGCCCGAGTCAGGGAGAATCTGTGCGTATCAGGGCGCGGGTATCGCTATACGAGGGCAGGGGCGAATTTCAGTTAATTTGCGAGCATCTGGAGCCCGCAGGTGTGGGCGCCTTGCAACTCGCCTTTGAACAGCTCAAAAATCAATTGGCTCAGGAGGGGCTCTTCTCAGCAGAAGCCAAACAGGCGATTCCGTCTGCGGCTGAGCACATTGGGGTTGTAACGTCGGCCAGCGGTGCAGCACTGCAAGATATCCTCACCGTCCTTGGTCGCCGCAGCCCCCAAAGTAAAGTCTATGTGTTCCCCGTCGCGGTTCAAGGACAGGGTGCCGCCCAACAAATTGCCGACGCCATCGAACTCGCAGACCGCTTAAGCACCGAACGCACGTTGCCGCTGGACGTATTAGTCGTCGGCAGAGGCGGTGGTTCACTGGAAGATCTCTGGGCATTCAATGAGGAGATCGTCGCCAGAGCGTTGTTTGCCGCCCGAATTCCGACAGTCTCTGCCGTGGGGCACGAAACCGATTTCAGTATTGCCGATCTGACGGCAGACGCCAGGGCACCAACCCCTTCCGCCGCCGCCGAGCTGATTTCTGCTGATCAGGTGGAGTTGCTGCAACTCCTCGATGGTTTATCTGCCCGCATGGCGCAATCGATCAAACGCATGCTGGCAGATTACAACAGTCGCCATACCGCCTTTAGCAAACGGTTAAGGGACCCAGGCTTTGCACTCAAACAGCAGCGTGGGACGCTCGCGCGACTGGATACCTCACTGAATCAAGCCATCCGCAGGCACGTCAACAGCGCCCAAGGGCACGCCCGCCAGAGCCATTTGCGCTTGATCGCCCAACACCCCCGTCACGCGCTGGAAAGGCATCGCGCCCAGCTCACCCCGCTGCGTCAGCAACTGGTGCTGCACATACAGCAGCGGGTGAAAGATGCCAAAGCGGAGGCAGGGCACAAGCGATCGCTACTGCGTTCACTGGGACCAGAGCATATTTTGGGTCGCGGTTACGCGATCGTCACAGACGGCAGCGGCAAGGTGATCCGGCAAGCGCAGGACGCGACCGGGGGAGAACCGATCACAGTGCGGCTGAAACGCGGCACATTAACCGCCCTCGTTAAGGAACGCTCTCCCGATTGATCAGTATTTGGCAGGGAGACGCGTATTGATGATGATGTGGCGTCCCTCGAAGCGAATATACTCGCCAATGGTAAGGTCCTTGAGAATTCTCGCGACCATCTCCCGGGAAGCGCCCACCCGATCCGCAATATCTTGTTGAGTCAGCTTTTCGGGAATAAACAGCGTGCCATCTCCCCGCTCCTCGGCGAGATCCATGAGCACATTGGCCACCCGACCATACACATCCTGCAAGGCCAGACTCTTGACGTCTGCCGTCAGCTTGCGCACTCGACCCGCGAGGTTGCTGATTAACTGCTTGGTGATCCCCGGATGATCCTCTAGCACACCCGAGAAATCCTCCTTCATTACGATGCGAAACTCAGATTTTTCGACCGTTCTCACAGAGGCCGAGCGCGTCGAATCGTCGAGCAGTGCCAGCTCTCCAAAATAATCTCCCGGGCCGAGGGTGTTCATAATGAACTCTTTGCCGTTTTTATCGCTGCAGTAAACCTTGACCTTGCCGGATTCGATCACAAAAAGTGAATCAGCCGGGTCATTCTCGTGAATCACAACGGTGTTTTTAGGGAAAGCCCGGGTAGTGCTACTTGCCTCAAGTGCCTTCAGCTCTTCGTCAGCCAAGCCGTGAAATATTTCCACTTGATCTAACATAAATAGTGTGCCCCGCTTACTCCCCAAGTTAGTGCGATACTACCCCATCGATTCCTGATCGACTATCCCCAGTAAGCGACAGCTTCGCACGAGTCGGTTCACCGGTATACTGATGCGGCATGGCGCAAGATAAAGGCACAGTGAGCACTGAAACGGACCAACCCGTGGCGTGGGCACGCCGTATTCTCTCATCTGCGGAACCCTTCCTTGCGGCGACCGCTCGCCCTACCGTGACCGTTACCCCCCCTGCCGACGCCGATGTTGTGGCGCTGAAAGAGGGCCTTGCGCGGGTATCGGAGCTACTCGACACCCCCACCCCTGACGTAAACCATGACCTGCTCAATGTGATCGGCGCAATTCGCGGCTACGCCGAGATGTTGCAAGAGGATATGGCCCTGCTCCACCCCGCCCTGGGCAAAACACTCCCTGCACTTCTCTCAAGTGCCGGTAGCACCCAATTAGACCCAACCATCCGAGCCGGCATGACCCCTGCAGTGTCAATACAGGAGGATGCGGGCGTGATCCTGGCTGTCGATGACATGCCTGAGAACCGGGAGCTGATCAGCCGGCTATTATCCCGCACCGGGCATACCGTGATTTCTGCGGAGTCGGGTGAAGAGGCGCTGGAACTGCTGGAAACGCGCGGCGTCGATGTGGTGCTTCTCGACCTGATGATGCCCGGTATCGGTGGCGCGGAGGTCCTGAAAAAAATGAAGGAGCATGAGGGACTTCGAGCCACGCCTGTCATCATGATCAGTGGCCGCCAGGACATGGATCAAATCATCACTTGTATTCAGGCCGGCGCAGACGACTATCTATTGAAACCGTTCAATCCCGTATTGCTGCAGGCGCGCATCTCTGCGGGTATCGAGCGCAAACGCTGGCACGACCGAGAAGAGGATTATCGCCATCAACTCGAACGCAACGAGCTTTTTATCAGACGCACTTTTGGTCGCTACCTGTCGGACGACATCGTCGACCAGCTGCTAGAAGCCCCTGAGGGACTGGAACTCGGCGGCGATTTGCGTGAAGTCACCATCATGATGTCGGACATTTGCGGCTTCACCAGCCTGGCGGAACATCTTCCCCCGACACAGGAAGTCTCACTGCTGAATCGCTACTTTGAGGCGATGACCGCGATCATTTTCGAGCATCAGGGGACCATTGACGAATTCCTTGGGGATGCCATTCTGGCAGTTTTTGGCGCCCCCCGAAGGTTAGATAACGATCCGGAGCGTGCGGTGCGCTGTGCACTCGCGATGCGAGAGGCGATGGACACGGTGAATGCCGCAAATGCCGCCGCCGGTCTCCCGGCCTTGAGTCAGCGAATCGCGCTGAACACCGGTAAGGTCATTGCCGGCAATATTGGGTCAGAGCAGCGAGCAAAGTATGGTTGCGTTGGACACGCGATGAACGTGACCTCTCGCATCGAGGGGCAAACTGCCGTGAACGAAATTCTGATTGCCGAAGCCACTCGCCAGCAGTTACCAGAAGGTATTTTTCAGCTGGGAGAACCCAGGGAAATCTTTGCCAAGGGTATCGAAGACTCCATCCTGACGTATCCAGTGCTGGGATTGCAGTGATGAGCAATGAGCGACCACAGATCCTGCTGGTAGAAGACAACGAAGTGAACCGGAATATGCTCATCCGGCGCCTCGAGCGCGCCGGACACGCGGTCATCACGGCAGCCGACGGCGAGACTGCACTCGAGGTCATGCGTGCAGCGTCTCCCGGCGTGGTGCTGATGGATATGAACCTTCCCATTAAAGATGGTTGGACAGCCTGCCGCGAGGCTCAGGCCGATCCCACAATCAGCGATATTCCGATTATCGCCTTAACCGCCCACGCCATGGAGGAAGACAAAGTTCGGGCGTTGGAAGCGGGATGCGCCGACTTCGCGACCAAACCAGTGGATTTTCCGGCGCTGCTCAAGGTGATTGCGGCCGCTCTCGATGCGAACACCTGATGTGATGACACAACTCCGGCCGCGGCTAAGCCTCCGCGGCCGGCTGTATCTTTTCTCTGGCGCCATACTGATTTTGTTCGCTATTAACGTTGCTACGTCCCTCTGGGGGAGCTTTGCGCGAAACGAGAGCTCGCTCGCATATCAGGAAGCTGTGACCGCAGCGCAGTTAACGGCGGAGCTCGCGCAAAATCTGCAAAACAAAAGACAACAGGTTTTGGTCCTGGCAACGCTGCGCGAGACGACCGATGAGCCACTGGAAGACAGCCGACTGGATCAAGCCGAAGCCGATCTGGACATTATTGCCGAACGCCTGCGGCAGTTGGGTAGCTACGGCGGAGAGGATCTTGAGGCCTACTACCGCAGGCTACACGAGAGCACGACAACCCTGATCGCGCAGTGGCGTCAATTTTATGAGCGCTACAACCAAACCGGACCCACGCCCCCGGTGGAAGACGCGCGCTACTACAACAATGCTCAACAACGGCTGCAGGAGCTTGATCAGCGCCAGTCCTTTCTTGCGGTTCAGCGCGCCAATGCAATTGACCGCACTATTACCCTCACCGACCAGATCACGATCATCGGTTTTATTAGCTCTATCGCCATCACGCTGGCGTTGGTTTTTGCCATGATTCGTAGCACCAACGCCTCGCTTACTCGCATGAAAACCGGTGTGGAGCGCTTTGGTTCTGGCGACCTGACTTACCGAATCGACGAGCAACGCGATTCCGGTGAAATCGGTGACTTGGCCCGCACGTTTAACGAGATGTCCACCAAACTGCAAACGGCTATTGAGGAAATGAATACCGCTCGGGCTGATGCAGACTCAGCCAATGCCGCAAAAAGTATGTTTCTGGCCAATGTGAGTCATGAGCTGAGAACACCACTTAACGCCATCATCGGCTACTCGGAAATGCTTCAGGACGAGTTGGGTGATGAAACCGAAATTAATCGCGAACAATTTCATCACGACCTCAACACCATTATTTTTTCGGGCAAGCAGTTGCTCACTCTGATCAACGATATTCTCGATTTATCCAAAATTGAAACCGGCAAAATGCAGGTCAGCCTCGAAGTCTTCGATCCTGCTCCACTGTTGGTTCAAGTCTGCGATGCGCTGTCACCTTTGCTGGCACAAAACGGCAACAAACTGGTGCTGGATATCGATAAAAAGAGTATGCGTGAAATGGAGAGCGATCGGGGAAAGCTCCAGCAGATTGTGACCAACCTCTTTTCCAACGCCTGCAAATTTACGAAAGACGGGAAAATCACGGTGTCGGCCGTGATGGATCATCAAAGCCTGACGGTAACGGTAGCGGACACCGGTATCGGCATGACGGAAGCGCAACAAGCGCGTGTTTTCGAGGCGTTCATCCAAGCTGAGGCCAATACCGGCCTCAAGTACGGCGGCACGGGCCTGGGACTCGCGATTGTCAGGGAGTTTTGCACCATGCTGGGCGGCAGTATTGAGGTAGAAAGCCAGCCCAGCGAAGGCGCGCGGTTCCGTGTCAGGCTTCCGGTTGCCCCAGCGTAAGTTCCCGTAGTCGCTTCAGCGCATCTTCGCGCTTATCAAGCTCGACGGAGAGCTGCGCGTTGTCCGCTTGGGCCTGAGCAATCTGGTCCTGCAGATCAGCAATTAATGCCAGCAGCAGTCTCAGCACCGAACCCCGTGCATTTTCGGGGGGGCCGCCGGTGGCTTCCGGTTCAATATCCTGAGCGGCGATGGCTTCGATGAGATCGAGGCCTGCTGAGGCCTCCTGCGCTGCTTGATCACCTCCGGAATCCGCATGCTGGGCCATGGACGTACGTGCCGCATCAAACTCACCCATCGCCAGCATCTGCATGGCGGCATCGAAATGATTACTGGCGTCCGGGGGATCACAGGCACACGCCGCGTCATCAGATAGCGCGTCGGCACTCTGCTCTTTTAGTAAATCATCTTGCTGTTGCCGCTCTTGGCCTCCCTGAGGGGACAGTGCGCACCCGGTCAAAAAACCGGCAGTCACTACACCCACCAACCAGACACGAAACTCGCGACGCACAGCGTAAACCCCTGTTGCTTTCAAAGAGCTTAGCATCTGGCAGGACACACGCACCAGCACCGCAATCGACTCAAGACGACTGCTCGTGACGCAAATGGGGAAACAGAATGACATCGCGAATGGAGGGAGAGTCAGTCAGCAGCATCACCAGCCGGTCGATGCCGATACCCTCACCCGCCGTTGGAGGCAGTCCGTATTCGAGGGCTCTGATGTAATCGTGATCAAAATGCATGGCTTCATCGTCCCCCGCATCTTTTGCCGCCACCTGCTCGCGGAACCGCTCAGCTTGATCCTCGGCATCGTTCAACTCGCTAAACCCATTCGCCAACTCGCGTCCGCCAACGAAAAACTCAAAGCGATCCGTCACAAAGGGGTCGTCGTCGTTACGCCTAGCGAGCGGTGATACCTCTGTCGGATACGCCGTGATAAAAGTCGGCTCCTGAAGTTTTGCTTCCGCTGTCTCCTCGAAAATCTCGATCTGGATTTTGCCAAGCCCCCAATTATCCTCCACTGAAATCCCCATCTTTTTCGCAACCGAGGCTGCCCGCGTCCGGTCCGCCAAATCGTCGGCAGTCAGATCAGAGTTGTACTTGAGTATCGCCTCTACCACCGTCATTCGCGCAAAAGGGCGATCAAAATGGAAAATGCTCTCGCCGTAGCGAACTTCGTTAGTCCCCAGCACCGCTTGGGTCAGCTCCCGCATAAGCGCTTCGGTGAGATCCATCGCATCGCGATAGTCAGCGTAAGCCCAGTAGAATTCGAGCATCGTGAACTCGGGGTTGTGCCGCGTCGACAGCCCTTCATTTCGAAAATTTCGGTTGATTTCAAAAACCTTTTCGAGACCACCCACGGTCAGGCGCTTGAGGTACAACTCCGGCGCCACACGCAAATACATTTCCATGTCGAGCGCATTGTGATGGGTAACAAAGGGACGCGCGGTGGCGCCACCCGCGATCGGGTGCAGCATCGGCGTCTCGACCTCCACAAACTGTCTCTGTGCCAGAAACTGACGAATGAACTGAATAGTGGCGGCTCGGATGCGAAAAATCTCCCGCACCTCAGGATTGACGATGAGGTCAACATATCGCTGCCGATACCGCATTTCCTGATCAACCAGACCATGATACTTATCCGGCAACGGCCGCAGTGCCTTGGTCAGCAGGCGCCCCTCATACATATTGATGTACAGATCGCCCTTACCACTCCGGTGTAAGGGTCCCGTGGCCGCCACAATATCCCCGAGATCCCAGGTTTTTATCGCTAGCACGGCATCCTCAGATAACTGCTCGCGATTGATATAGAGCTGAATCGTCCCGGAGCCATCCTGAATCAGAAGAAAAGCCCCTCGGTTACGGATCAAGCGACCCGCCACAGCAAAATGACGGTCAGCCGCCTCCAGTTCCGACTTTTCAGCGCTCTCGAATTCGACTTGCAGATCGCCGGCGAGTGCCGAGCGACGAAAATCATTGGGAAATGCAGAACCCTGCGTGCGGAGGTCTGCCAACTTGGCACGGCGCTCCGCGATCAGCCGGTTCTCGTCGTCCGCTGTTTGGCCTTTATCCACCGTAGACTCCATCACACATCTTCTTAAAGACCCTTTTTCAAGGAGGCCTGAATAAAAGGATCTAACGCCCCATCGAGCACCGCCTGGGTATTGCGGGTCTCTACACCAGTCCGCAAATCCTTGATACGGGAATCGTCCAACACATAGGACCTTATCTGGCTTCCCCAGCCGATGTCTGCCTTGCTGTCTTCCAACGCCTGCTTCTCTGCGCTGCGCTTGAGCATCTCCATCTCAAAGAGCTTCGCCCGCAGTTGCTTCATGGCGTTGTCGCGGTTCTGATGCTGCGATCGTTCCGTCTGGCAACTGGTTACGATACCCGAGGGTTCGTGGGTAATACGCACCGCCGAGTCAGTCGTATTTACATGCTGACCCCCGGCGCCAGAGGAGCGATACGTGTCCACCCGAAGATCCGCCGGATTGATATCGATTTCAATATTGTCATCGATCTCTGGTGATACAAAAACGGACGCAAACGACGTATGGCGACGACCGCCGCTGTCAAAAGGCGATTTTCTGACCAAACGATGAACGCCTGTCTCTGTGCGCAGCCAGCCAAAGGCGTAATCACCCTCAAACTGGATGGTCGCACTTTTCAGTCCCGCCACCTCGCCTGCGGATGCCTCTACCAAAGTAGTTTTAAAGCCCTTGTCTTCTCCCCACCTCAAGTACATGCGCAGTAACATTTCTGCCCAATCCTGGGCCTCGGTCCCCCCCGAACCCGACTGAATGTCCAGATAGGCGTTGTTCGGGTCCATCTCTCCGGCAAACATACGGCGAAATTCCAACCGCTCGAGTGCTGCTTCGAGGTTGAGGAGATCATCCTCCACTGATTGCACCGCGTCGGCATCCTCTTCCTCAACCGCCAAATCGAGCAAGTCGCTGGCATCGGTGCAGCCTGCATCTAGCTGCTCAATCGTCGCTACCACCGCCTCAAGTGAGGCGCGCTCGCGCCCAAGTGACTGCGCTTTATCCGGATCGTCCCACACACTGGGCTCCGACAGTTCCAGCTCAACCTCTTTCAGACGGTCCTTTTTGACCGCAAAGTCAAAGATACCCCCTGAGCACGTCGGTGCGCGCTCGGAGGTCTTTTATTTGATTGACGAGTGGTGCTACTTCCACGGTATTGGCTCCAATGTCAGGAAAATTCGCCCACCCTCACCGGCTCAGCTTGGGCGCTATAGGGCGGCTTGGGTCAACAGGGCGTTGAGTCTAAAGGGTTGCGTGGGCGCGTACCAGACGAGTGACGTCATAGTTTATTTTAGATGGCCCAGAATGAATCGATCACTAACTGCGGCGAGCGGGCACCTCGATACTCGTTGACCCCCAGCCGGTAGAGTGCGCCCAAGCGCTGCAGCGGCTTTTCCGACCATTGCGCTACATCAATATTAAAGGCGATCGCCTCTACCTCGGTATCGTCGATCTCCAGAGAGAGCTTAAGGTGCTTCTCGCCTACGATGCGATGACCTCTTACAGTGAACGCGCCGTCGAACAGAGGCTCCGGGAATTGTTGCCCCCAAGGCCCAGCCTGGGTCACCTGTTCGGCAACAGTGAGCGTCAAATCGCCGGCTTGCAGCGCCCCATCACTATCCTGAATCCGCTGCGGCGGCTGGTGGTTCAGGGCGGCCGCCACGGCCTCATTCAGCGCCTCTGTAAAGGCGTCGAGGCGCTCCTCTGCCAGGCTCAGCCCAGCTGCCATCGCGTGGCCACCAAATTTGCTGAGTAGCCCCGGATGCCGAGTCGCTACCTGATCCAGCATATCGCGGAGGTGGATGCCAGGGATCGATCGCCCCGACCCCTTCAGCCAGCCATCCCCAGCCGGGGCAAAAACCACTGTAGGCCGGTTAGTGCGCTCACGAATTCGCGAGGCGAGGATACCAATCACGCCCTGATGCCAGCTTGCGTCGTAAAACGTCATCGCAAACGGGAGTTCGTCAGCCGCAAGGTCCAGTAGCTCCAACTGCACCAGCGCATCCTGCTGCATGGATTGCTCGATATCCCGCCGTTCCCGATTCAATTGGTGCAGGGTCTGAGCCCGCTCCCGCGCGGATACCGAAGATTCTGCCAGCAGACACTCAATGCCAATCGACATATCATCCAACCGGCCTGCCGCATTGAGTCGTGGCCCGGCAACAAAGCCTAGATCCGAGGCCGTCGCGACCCGATGATCCCGACCCGCGACTTCGAAAAGCGCCTCTATGCCTGGTCGCGCCCGCCCCGAGCGAATGCGCGCCAGGCCCGCCGCAACCAGAATTCGATTATTACGATCCAAGGGGACGACGTCGGCCACCGTGCCCAAAGCAACAAGATCCAGCGCATCGCCCAGATTTGGTGCCTCGATCCCTTGCTCGGCGAACCAGTGCCGATCCCGAAGGGTCGCCCGCAGTGCGCTCAAGACGTAGAACATGACGCCCACACCCGCAAGGGATTTACTGGGAAACAAGCAACCGGGTTGATTCGGATTCACGATCACATCCGCCTGCGGCAACTCAGCGCCTGGCAGGTGGTGATCTGTAATGAGTACGCTGATACCTAACTGGTGTGCTGCCGCAACCCCTTCAACACTCGATATGCCGTTATCTACCGTCACAATTAAATCTGGGGCCTGGGCGGCCGCCAGCTCAACAATTTCCGGCGTCAGACCGTAGCCAAACTCGAAGCGGTTCGGCACCAGGTAAGCGACCTCCTGCAATCCCATTTGCTGCAATACCGACACTGCCATCGCACAGCTGGTCGCTCCGTCGGCATCGAAGTCACCGACGATAAGTACCCGTCCTTCGCCCTCAACGGCATCGGCCAGTAACTCTGCTGCATCCGCGATGCCGCGCAGGGAGTGGGGAGGTAACAATTGATTGAGCGCCAGCGCGAGTTCGTCGGGGTGCCGGATGCCCCGATTGGCGTAAATCTGCTTGAGTATGTGGGGGATTGAGGCGCCTTTTAGCGCGGCGCTGATCTCGCCATCCTGGCGACGAATATTCGGGGCGCTCAGATACGACACTGCGCCGCCATCAAGGCGTGAATAGCTGTCAGGTCATTATCCAGGGTCTGGAATCGCTCTTCTCGCTCGAAAAGATCGATCAGATGTGGCGGCAAAACCGGTGTCTGGTTTGTCTTTGCTCGGGCAACTGCCGCCGGAAATTTGGCCGGATGTGCTGTCGCCAGCGTCACCATCGGACCCTCTCCATCGCGTTGGCACTGCCTCGCCGCGCGAGTGCCAATAGCACTGTGGGGGTCCAATAAAAAACCCGTTTGATGCCATATTTGCGCAATCTCGGCGCAGGTCTCCTCATCGGTCACACGTGCACTGGTAAACAGCGACCGCACCTTTGCCATTGCGGTGTCACTGAGCGCTATCTGCCCCTGCCCAAATTCGTCCATCAGTGAGGCAATCCGCGCCCCATCACCCTCGTAAAGATCAAACAGCAGGCGCTCAAAATTGGAAGAAACAGAGATATCCATGCTGGGCGAGAGCGACGCCTCAATCGGCTGTCGGGAGTAGGTGCCCGTGGTCAGCGTGCGATGCAATACATCGTTACAGTTGGTAGCGATGACCAAATTATTGACGGGCAGTCCCATGCGATGTGCCAGATAGCCGGCATAGATATCGCCAAAGTTCCCCGTGGGCACTGAGAAGTTGACTGGTCTGTCTGGACCTCCCAGGGCAAAGGCGGCGTAAAAATAATAAACAATCTGAGCCATGATACGCGCCCAGTTGATTGAGTTAACGGCGACCAGAGAACGGCCCTCGGGTAAGAACCGCTCGGCGACAAAGCTGGCTTTAACCAGGGCCTGGCAATCGTCAAAGTTACCTCTGATGGCCAGGTTGTGGACATTACTGCCCTTTACCGTGGTCATCTGCCGCCGCTGGACGTCTGATACCCGCCCGTCGGGATACAGGATAAAAATATCCACGTTGTCACAGTGGCGGCAGCCCTCGATGGCAGCACTGCCTGTATCGCCCGACGTGGCGCCCATAATGACCACTTTCTCACCGCGTCGGGTCAGCACATGATCTAAAAGACGGCCCAACAACTGGAGCGCAAAATCCTTGAAGGCCAATGTCGGCCCATGAAACAGTTCGAGTAACCACTGGTCATGATCCAGTTGCACTACTGGCGCGACAGCTTGATGCCGGAAATCGCGGTAAGACGCCTCAACCAGTTGCGCCAGAGTATCGCGATCAATGCTGCCCTCGACAAACGGCGCAATGACGGTGGTAGCCAACTCGGTATAGGAGAGCCCGCGCATGGCTCGCAGTTCATCAGCGGTAAATTGGGGTAACGACTCGGGCAGATACAAACCGCCATCGCTCGCCAAACCTGCCAGCAATACGCCTTCAAAATCGAGCTCCGGCGCCTGTCCGCGGGTACTGCGATACCGAATACTCACCGAAGCGCTCCTTGGTCAGCGGTCATCGGCAAAGCGCTCAACGCGAATCAACGCCATATCGGGCCGCACCTCGTCCAAAGCCACAACGGCCTTCACTGCATCATTGATCAGCGATGCCGGCACAGCATGAGTCAAAATAACAATCGGTACGTCGGTGTCGCCCTCTTTTGATGCCTTCTGCACCAGAGATTCGATGCTGATTCCCCTCGCCGCCAACTTCTGAGTAATGTCTGACATTACGCCCGGGCGATCGGTCACATGCAACCGCAAATACCACTCGCTGCTGATCTCCTCCCACGGAGAGACGGGCAGCGGCGCTAACGCGCCAACGGGAATGCCCAGCGACTGGCCACCAGGCCCGGGACTACGGGCAATATCAATGACGTCGGCACAGACAGACGAGGCAGTGGCAGCGCCGCCAGCACCGGGGCCGACCAGTAGCAGTTCGCCCACGGCATCTGCTTTGACCATGATGGCATTCAACACACCATCGACACCGGCCAGCTGCTTATCTTGGGGGATCAGCGTCGGGTGCACGCGCATTTCGATACGATTCCCTGCGCGACGCGCGATACCGAGATGTTTGACCCGATAACCCAGGGTTTTGGCGTAGTCGAGATCTTCCGGTGTAATCGCTTGTATGCCCTCTTTGGCGGGCGCATCAATGCTCAAAGGTACGCCGAACGCCAGCGAGGCGAGAATCACCAGTTTGTGTGCCGCATCAGTCCCATCAATATCGAAAGTGGGATCAGCCTCCGCGTAGCCAAGGGCCTGCGCTTCCCCAAGCACATCCTCAAAAGCGCGGCCCTTGTTGCTCATCTCTGTGAGGATGAAATTGCCCGTGCCATTGATGATCCCCGTGACTTCGCGTACCACATTACCGGCCAACGCCTCTCTGAGACTTTTGATCACAGGAATGCCACCCGCGACCGACGCCTCCAGACGGAGCTGTACACCCGCCGCTTCAGCCAGCGCGAGCAACTCATTGCCATGCTCGGCAATGAGCGCTTTGTTTGCGGTCACCACGTGCTTGCCATTTTCGATAGCAAGGCTTGCCAACTCGCGCGCAACGGTAGTGCCGCCAATCAACTCCA
>Ga0181587_10002169_pt1 | contig 16344 bp, 15 predicted proteins | sample 071ome_27_FD_132463 | JGI IMG/M metagenome (GOLD analysis project Ga0181587, IMG submission 132463) | Coastal salt marsh microbial communities from the Groves Creek Marsh, Skidaway Island, Georgia - 071409AT metaG (megahit assembly) | ecosystem: Environmental > Aquatic > Marine > Intertidal...
CCGTCATTCCAGCGACAAGCAGTAATCCAGCGGCCAGTGCGAAACGCTCAGGTGCCAGCCAATGCGTGGCGAGTTTCAGCGTACAGACAAACCCGACGGCGACAAAGGCACCGATCAAGAGGCGCCCAATGCCTGCCCAGAACAACGATGGCGCCAAGGCAAAAATCACCGCCCCGAAGGTGCTGAGCACAAGACCCGCCGTCAGCAAACGGCGAGGCCCGTATCGATCCGCGAGGAGCCCTGTCGGAATCTGCATTGCGACATAAGAGTAGAAGTACAGCGCTGACAGGCTTCCCAGGGAGGCGGCGCTCAGCCCAAAATCCAGACTGAGTTCCCGATGAAGCACAGCCGGTGCGACGCGATGGAAAAACCCCAGAAGAAACAGACCCGCGCCCAAAGACCACACGGTCCAGGCCAGCATAGCTGGTGGAGTGGATTTTTGATTGGGCGTACCGAGCATCTTTTATGGCGCGTTCAGTTATCGACTTTGCATAAATTTCGGTTTTAAATTGGCCCTGTCCAATTCAGGATCACACTACTACCATCTCAGACCGATCCACCGATTAGATGCCTGTATGCTGCCCTCAGCCCACCGAGTAAATCCTTGTCCGGAGCGACGGAGCAACGGTTGCTTCAGAGGAGGCGTGGACCAGCGTACACCGGATTTTGCGGGCGTGAGGCAATCGCCTGCAACTTATTCCTCATTACGATAATCAAGTCATGAAACCCTATTCCGCCTGGAAAGTCTTCGTCAACGGCCTCACGGGTCAGAAAGGCTGGGATCGCGCCTGGCGTGACCCAGAGCCCAAAGCAGAGTATGACGTCGTCATTGTTGGTGCCGGACTGCACGGACTCGCCACCGCTTATTATCTCGCCAAGAATCACGACATCAAGAATATTGCCGTCGTCGAAAAAGGCTGGCTCGGCGGAGGCAATGGTGGCAGGAACACCACGATCGTCAGATCCAACTACATGCTTCCTGGGAACCGGGAGTTTTACGAACATTCTCTGAAGCTTTGGGAGAACCTCAGTCACGATCTGAACTACAACGTCATGTTCAGCCAACGGGCCCACGTCACCCTGCTGCACTCGCCAGCTGCACGCGACGGCGCAGCCCGGCGGTATAACACGATGCGCCTGACGGGTTCTGACGGCGAACTCTGGGATCTCGAGACCCTAAAACGAAATATCCCCCATCTCAATTATTCAGCCGATGCCCGCTTCCCGATCATCGGTGCGATGGCGCAGCCGCGTGCCGGTACCGCCCGACATGACGCCGTCGCGTGGGGCTACGCCCGGGGGGCAGACCAACAAGGGGTCGACATTCTTCAGAACTGTGAAGTCACAGGCGTCGAGCGCAACGGAAGCACAGTCACCGGTCTGCAAACGAGCCGAGGAGTGGTTCGAGCGAAAAAAGTCGGCTTCGCAGTTGCGGGAAACACCTCGAGACTCTGGCGCATGGCGGAACTCGGTAAACTGCCCATTGAATCCCACAAACTGCAGGCGTTCGTATCCGAGCCGCTGAAACCACTGCTTGATCATGTGGTGGTATTTGGAGTGGGCGGCGCACATTTTTATATCTCGCAATCAGATAAGGGCGGAATGGTGTTCGGCGGCGATATCGATTGGTATAAGTCGTACGCTCAGCGAGGCAACCTCCCGATTGTCCAGGATGTGGCTGAGTGCGCCACCTCGATCCTGCCCTGTCTCGGCCGTGTCCGACTGCTGCGCCATTGGTCCGGCGTCATGGACATGTCGATGGATGGCTCCCCCTTTATCTGCAAGACCCCGCTCGATAACCTCTATCTGAACGCCGGCTGGAACTACGGCGGGTTCAAGGCAAGTCCGGCGTCCGGATGGTATTTTGCAGATCTTATTGCGAATAATCGCCCGGACCCGGTTATTGCCAATCACACCCTGGATCGATTCTCCCGCGGCATCAACATCGATGAACGCGGCGCCGGTCCTGACCCGAAACTGCACGGATAGTCCGCTATGCTCAGAATCTCCTGTCCCTTTTGCGGTGTTCGAGACCACAGTGAGTTCAGTTACGGCGGAGATGCCTCCGTCGAGTATCCCGCCCTGGATGCATCAGAATCCGAATGGGTCGAAGCGGTGTTTCAGCGGGAGAACATCGATGGGGTGCAGTTCGAGACCTGGCAACACATTCAGGGGTGCAGGATGTGGATCGTGGTCGAACGTGATACCCGTACCCACGCTATCCACTCAGTAAGGCCAGCCCATGACGGCATTGCCCGTGCACTGAACGCGGAACAAGACGGCATGGGCACATCATGACAGCGCAACGTCTCCCCAAGGGCGGTCACATCGATCGCACCCATCCCCTGACCTTCCATTGGGACGGCACCCCCATGAGCGGTTACGCCGGCGATACCCTCGCCTCTGCGCTCATGGCCAATGGCGAACAGATTCTGGGTCGGAGTTTCAAATACCACCGGCCTCGGGGGATCATGTCAGCTGGCGTCGAGGAATCCGGAGCGCTGGTCACCGTCGGTCAGGGTGCGAAGCAGGACGCGAATGTCAGAGCCACCACCCAGCCTCTTTACGAAGGGCTTATCGCCCGGGGGCAGAACGCCTGGCCCAGTGTCCGTCTTGATTTTGGCGCCATAAACAGCCTTTTCGGTCGATTCTTTGCCGCAGGGTTTTATTACAAGACTTTCATGGGCCTGCCGCCGTTTGAATGGGGACGCGGCACAGGAATGTGGATGCAGTATGAAAAGCTCATCCGCAAAGCCGCCGGGATGGGCACGGCCTCCCGAGAGCCGGATCCGGATCGCTATGAACACGCTCATGGCTACTGTGATCTGCTCGTCGTCGGCAGCGGCCCTGCAGGGCGCGCGGCGGCGCATTGTGCCGCGAAGGCCGGCTGTGATGTGATCCTGGTTGAGCAAGACGCCGTCTTCGGAGGCGACACTCTCAGCCAACCAGATAACACCAGCGTCCTGCACGAGGAACTTTCCGCGCTGAGGGCTTGTGGCGTGCGGCTGATGACCTCTACCACTGCATTCGGTCTTTATGATAACGGTGTTGCCGGACTGCTGGAGCGGGTCACGGACCATTTAACTGATCCGCCCTCTTGGCTGCCGCGCCAACGATTCTGGACAGTGCGTGCGCGCGCCACCGTAATTGCCGCCGGGGCACTGGAGCGGCACATTGCTTTTGGCGACAATGATCGGCCTGGCGTAATGACCGTCAACGCCGGGCGCACTTACCTCAACCGCTTCGCCATTCAGGCCGGTGAAAAGATCGTCATCGCCACCAATAACGACTCTGCATACACCACCGCATCTGACCTCGCATGCTCCGGCGCGAGCGTCACGATGCTTGACTCCCGGCACGAAATCCCTTCGTCATTGCGATCGCACTGCGATACTGCGGGCGTTGGGATAATGCTCGACGCAGCCCCAATGAAGGCGCTCGGCGGCAAAGCCGTCTCAGGCTTGACGACGGCCATCCGGCAGGGGAACAGTTGGCGTGCAGGCGGCAATACCGATTGTGATCTGGTGCTGGTTTCCGGAGGCTGGTCACCCGTTGTCAATCTTCTGTCACACAGGGGTGTCAAGCCGGTCTGGCACTCTGAACTGGCGTGCTTTCTGGCCCCAGCCTCTGAAGAGCCGATCCTGTCTGCGGGAAGTGCAGCCGGGGTGTGGGAAGACGCCGCATGCCGTGCGTCTGGAGAGAAAGCCGCGCTTGAAGCAATGGAGCTTATCAGGAATCCTGCATACCGCGCGGCCGCGCAGACGCCAGGCGATTGGGAATGCCCCATAGACCCCCTCTACGAGGTTCGCCCGGCGAAACAGAAACTCAAGTCCTTCGTAGACCCTCAACACGACGTCACGACAGACGATATTCGACTGGCCCATCACGAGGGCTTTGTGTCGGTGGAGCATCTCAAGCGATACACAACGCTCGGCATGGCGACCGATCAAGGTAAGATGGGCAATATCATCGGGATCGCCTTGATGGCCGACGCGCTGGGAAAGGAGATCCCCCAGGTCGGTACAACAACCTTCCGCCCGCCTTACACGCCGGTCAGTATCGGCGCGTTAAAGGGCCGAAATGTGGGCCCGCATTTCAGACCCCTGCGCCGGACGCCGCTGCATGACTGGAATCTCGGCGCAGGCGGCACCATGACCATGGCCGGACTTTGGCACCGGCCCTGGTTTTTCGCCCGCAGCGGGGAAACCATCAGCGAAGCGTATGTCCGGGAAGCGGAAACCGTACGCCGCACAGTGGGACTTTGTGATGTGACCTCACTGGGCAAGATCGCAATTCAAGGTCCCGACGCCACAGAGCTGCTGAACCGGGTTTACAGCAATCCCTTTGCAAAACTCCCAATCGGCAAAACCCGTTACGGCATTATGCTGCGAGATGACGGTTTGGTCATGGATGACGGCACGACCTGGCGTCTTGCTGAAGACGAGTATTTCATGACCACCACAACTGCACATGCGGCAAAGGTGATGGCGTTTCTGGAGGAGTTGCTTCAGACGCGATGGACTGACCTGAAAGTTCACCTGACCTCGGTGTCAGAGCAATGGGCGGGGGTCGCCGTCGCAGGACCGTTATCCAGAGAGGTGCTGGCAGCCTGTGTCGAACAGCCAACGCGGGTTTCCGACGAGGCCCTGCCTTTTATGGGCGTGGTGGAAACGACCATGCGTGACGGTATCCCTGCGCGGATTGCACGAATCAGTTTCTCCGGAGAGCGGGCTTTCGAGGTGTACGTGCCGTCGGATTTCGGCCCCGCCGTGATGCAGAGCCTGTGGGATGCCGCCCGACCGATGGACGGCTGCCTGTATGGTCTGGAGGCGCTGGGTGCGCTCCGAATTGAAAAAGGCCATGTGACCGGTGCCGAGCTCGATGGCCGGGTCACTATTGAGGATGCCGGCCTTGGGCGAATGGCGTCTGACAATAAATCCTATGTCGGCAGCGCGCTTCGCAAGCGTCCTGAAATGGTGAAGGACGACCGCCCGCGCCTCGTTGGAATTTTCCCAAAAGACCGGCGGGAAATCTTTAACGCGGGGTCCATTCTCTGCGCTGCGGACAACATTGCCGGATACGGTGAAGGGTGGATCACCGCGGTGACCCACTCCCCGGCTCTTGGCCACTGGATTGGACTGGGATTTATCAAAGGCGGTCACGAGGCCTGGCAGAGCCGGGACGTCGTTTGTGCTGACCCCGTGCGCAAGGGAAATACCGCCGTGGAAATCGTCTCTCCGCATATGTATGACCCCAAGGGAGAGCGGATGTATGGCTAAACGACAATCCGCACTCGCATCTGTTTACCATCGTGGAATGCATGGCCAGCCCGGTGAACCCGGCGTTCGGCTGCAGGAAATCGCGGACCTGAATCTTGTCCAGATAGCGGCCTGGCCTGACATGCTGGGCTCTGCGGCAAAAGACGTCGCACACGCGATCGGCGCTGACCAGGCGCCCGGTCCCGGTCACGCGGTTTCGACCGAGCAGGGAACAGCGCTGCGCGTAGAAGCGCTTAAATGGTGGCTGTTGGACTGTGGGATGCCGACTCTTGATGCCAAAACAGCCGTTTGCCTGGACCTGTCTCACTCGAGAACGCGAATTCTGGTGTCAGGACCGGAGGCGTCTGTATGTCTTAACCGACTGCTCCCGCTTGATTTGCGCCCTGATCGTTTCGGCGTCAACCAAGTCGCAAATGCAGGCATTCATCACGTGGGTGTCACCTTGCGGCGCAGTGACGCAGGCTACGAACTCTTCGTCCCCCGGGGGTTTGCCGTATCGCTTTGGGAACTTCTAGTGGAAACTGCTGAGCAATTCGGCCTGGAGATCATCTAGCCCGCTTTTTCCTCACGCCGGCGCAGTCTTAGCCCAGGACTGAAAAACTGCTGTCTGGATTGATCTGCCGCCGACGAGACATGCCCGCTGTATCCAGTTCATAGTCGATATGCGCCAACTTGAACCGGAAGGCTTCCGCGTCATGGTCTCGCCCCGATTCACAATATTCAATGAGGCCGGCCATCAAGCGGCCGGCGCCCGGCGCATTTTTAAATTGGTTTCCGCTTGACCCGCACGCCATATAAAAACCGTCAATTGCGGACCGGTCATAAATCGGCAGCCAATCCTCGGTCACGTCGTAGAGGTCCACCACCCCGCGCATACGGTTGGGCAGTTTTAGCCCGCCCATGCGTTGCGCCAGACGCAGCGCCTGCGTCGTTGCCTGGTCCGAGAAATCACGATTGAAGTCATCAGGGTCCGCCCAATCATGCGGATCACAAGGAGGATCTTCACTGCCTGCAAGAACATAATTGCCGGTCTCCGGCCGGCAATAAACGCCGATGTCATTATCTGACACCACCAGGCCGGCGCCTTCGAAGTCCAGACCCTCCGGCGCCGGAACGTGCGCCACCTCCTGCCTCAGAGCACGGGTGGTAATCTTCATATCGGCAGTGGCGCCCGCCAGTTCGTTGATCTTGGATGAGTGAGGACCCGCCACATTAACCACCACCGGCGCGTTGATACGGGTGCCGTCTTGCAGTACCACCCCCTGCACCCGACCGCCCGCCGAAGGAATCTCGCTGACAGCCTGATTAAAGAGAAAACGTCCCCCCGCAGCCTCAGCAGCCAACTGGATGTTCTGTGAAGCCAGTTGCGGATCGCTGATATAACCCGCGGTGGGGAAGAATACCCCGCCCTCAATCCGCCCTCCCCCAGGCTCCCCGAAGGACGGATCCTCCATTCGCTTTGCGGGCGCATAGCACCGAAGATCGTAGCCGGGCAATCGTCGCGTAATCTCATCCTCATTCCACTCTTCATAGGGAATGGAAAGCGAACGCGCGTTATCAAGAATTTTGGTGAGGTGACCGTTTCCTTCAGTTTTCATAACGAGGCATCCGGTTTTATGAAACCGGGCCTCGTCGAGCCCCTTTGCTGATGCTGCTCCTAGGTATCCTGACCAATCTTCCCAGTCATGATAAGCATCGAAGGCAAAAGCCGTTCCTTCCAATGTGGAGTAATGCACTCGAATGATGGCGCAGGAGCTTGAGGTTGAGCCGTATCCTGCTTTGGGCGCCCGATCTACCGAAATGGTACGCCGGCCGGTTTTTGAAAGCTCATAAGCAACTGCCGTGCCGATAATTCCGGCTCCAATAACAACAGCATCGGCGGATAAAGGGTTCGTCATCTTGATTCGAGATCCTCTTGGCTCAAGTAAAGGCTGTGTCAGTTCGCTATCGTCCCAAGTGTGGTGATCGTTCCTGTCAGAAAGTGATGGAACTTGAACAAACCGCCAGGTGTGCCCAGGTAGCCGTCGACACCCCAGTTATTGTTCAGACTGATATCCGCAAAAGAAAAATTCTCGCTATCGAATCTTGGATCAAAGCCCGCATGGGTATGGTAGGTTGCGGTGGCTGTCCCTGCCCCGACACTTGAGGGAGATCCAATACTGACACTGTCCACCGTTCCTTTTACAGGCTCGGTCGCACTAAAGGTGTTGTCACTGTTGCGATACACCCAGCCCCCATACTCCAGATTCTCCGCTACGGATGTCGGGTTGATCCCGTTCAGGACGTTCCGAGCCGCGTCGTGTTGAGTGGAGAAGCGCAGCTGGTTATCAGACGACTCGCTGCCAGAACTCGCGACCAGCGCAATTCCCACCGCTCCCGCCGCCAGCGCCACGGTGGTCGCAATGTCAGTAGTACTGGTACCGCCTTCCCGGGCGAGCAGCCTATCTTGGCTTCCTTGCCGGCTGCTGAAATTGACAATCCACCGCTGATATTCGCCGTTACCAAAGCGGCTGCTTCGTCCATCACGGACTTCAAACCCCAGCCACAGATGACGCCCCAAGGGCAACTGCCATCTCAGATTTGCAGAAGAAACATCCGAACCTGCCGCTGCAAACGCCGTCTGGATTTCTCCCACTGGCAGGCGCAACTGCAATCCAAGTGCATGAGCTTGCTCAGTATCTTCATTGTCTACGCGATAAAGTTGCAGCGCGACTGCGCCCGATGTTGCACCGGCAAACCAGCTTATTCGATCGACTGTCTGTACCGCACCGACCTGTGACACTCCCGCGGTAAACTGGACCCCCCCAGTCAGAAAATCAAACGCAGCGCCTGAGAAATGGGTTGGCCGCTGATAATTGCCATGAAAAAGACTCGCATCTCGCTCCGCGAGCGAAAGCGACGAACTGAGAGAGGATAGCCCCTTCCCTTCGCCCCAGAAACCGCTCAGACTGAAACCTGAGCCATGAACTGATGAGAGCAGGAGTTGGTCATCGTGACTGACCCCGGCCATTGCCTGAACGGATCCAAGGCCTTGAGGCGGCGTTGTCGTAAGCCAGAAAGTCTGATCAGACGGCCCTGAAACTCCAAGAGCGGGGATAATACCCGCAGAAAAAATAAATGAGGCCCGAACCAGGCTTTTTATCAGTACGCTAAACACTCAGTGTTGTCTCACTAAACAAGTCCTACGGGCAGACTAACTGATCCCTGGGATGTTGCCAACCGTGGGGTCGCATCGACTTGCCCGAGTCGCCTCGGTCAGCAGTGTTGGATCCAGATTATGAACGCTAGGGAATTCTTACTCGCCCTGTTCGTCCCATTTAGTTGGGCGTTGGGATTTGTCGTGGCCAAGGCGGGGCTGGAAGAGTTTCCCCCGTTGCTGCTGATGAGTATCCGTTTTGCGATCGCGGCGCTGGTGCTGGTCTGGTTCGTACCGATTCCCCGAAACTGCCTGAAAGATCTTTTTTGGATCGCACTGGTGGGTTCTACGATTCAATATGGCCTGACCTTTACCGGGCTTTCCATGATTGATGCCTCGCTCGCTATTATCGTTGTGCATTTAGAAGTTCCAAGCGGTGTCCTGCTCGCCATCCTGGTGTTTCGCGAACGTCCAGGTCTGCTGCGGATTTGCGGGATGGTGGTCTCGTTTCTCGGTGTCGTGCTCATTGCGGGACTTCCCGATACCCAGGGCCAATTACTGGCAATCTTCCTGACCGGCAGTGGCGCCGTCATCTGGGCGGTTGGGCAGGTCATGTACAAGCGAATTAGTGATCAGCTCGACGGTTTTACTGGAATTGCCTGGCTGGGCGTTCTGGCCGCACCCCAAATGCTTATCGGCTCATTGATTTTTGAGGACGGTCAGTGGGAGGCAGTGAGACAGGCGACCTGGATCGGCTGGGGAAGCGTCGCTTACCTTGGTCTCATCATGACAGTCGCAGGTTATGGCGTATGGTTTACAGTCTTACGCAGAAACCCTGTGTCCCATGTCATGCCGGTACTGTTGTTGCTACCGGTCTTCACTATCGGGTTTTCCATGCTTCTCCTGGGTGAACGTCCGAGCATCGGCGTTTTACTGGGTGGCCTGGTCGTGCTCGCCGGCGTGGCAATGATCGTGCTGGCCAAGCCCGCGCCTGCCACCGACAAACCTGTGACTCCTCAAGAGAGCCAATGATTCGTCCGATCGCTGTGGATATCTGGCGACTCTCGCTCGAGGATCTAGTTCACTGCGCACCGGCCTTGCGATGGTGTCTTTCAGAGGGCGAGAATGAACGGGCCGACCGCTTCGTCTTCGAGCGCGACCGTACTCGTTTCATTGCCTGCAGGGCCATACTGCGTGGTGTCATCGCCCAAAATCTCGAGATCGAGCCCACGGATGTCGTTTTTGCTTACGGAGAAAAAGGAAAGCCCTATCTAGAAGACTGGCCTCTTTTTTTCAATCTCTCCCACTCGCATAACGAAGCCTGCATCGCGATCAGCCCAAACGCCCCGCTCGGCGTCGATGTCGAGCATATTCGACCCCCTACCCGTAACAATTGGATCGATCTGGCCCAGCGGTTTTTCTCCGCGGCCGAAATCCAGGCGCTTTCAGGCATGCCAGAGCGGCTTCAGTCAAAGGCATTCTTTTCCTGCTGGACCCGCAAAGAAGCGTACCTCAAACTTCATGGACTGGGACTTTCCCTGCCACTTGACCAGTTTTCAGTCAATGTCGACCCTGATGCGCCCGCAAAACTCTGCTCCAGCGAGTGGTGTCCCGATGATCTTGGTCGAAGCACTCTTTACGACCTGCCGACAAGTTCCGGATACCGGTCTGCTATCGCGATCGCCACAACGGACCCAGTCACGATTCGTGAAACTTGCATCTCTGGTATTGAGTCATTTCCTTTTTTTAAGAGGGTTTAGGGCGCTCACGAACCGTTAAACTACCTCCATGAAGTACGACAACATCCTTCAAACAATCGGACACACCCCCACGATCCGCCTGCATGGTTTTGACAGCGGCCATGCACACTCACTTTGGGTCAAACTTGAAAGCTTCAACCCCGGGGGATCGGTAAAAGACCGTCCGGCACTCAATATGATTGAGGACGCTGAAGCCCGCGGCCTACTGAAACCCGGTGATACGTTGATAGAGCCTACCTCGGGGAATACCGGAATCGGCCTTGCGATGGTGGCTGCCGTCAAGGGCTACCCGGCTATCTTCGTCATGTCTGCCGACATGAGTGAAGAGCGTAAAGCCATCCTGCGCGCTTTCGGCGCCGAGCTGATCCTGACGCCTGCTGAAAAAGGAACCGTGGGAGCCATCGAGGAAGCCCGACGGCTGGAAAAAGAGAAAGGCTACTTTTTTGTTGGTCAACACTATAACCCGGCAAATCCGCAATCCCATCGCCAGACCGCTAGGGAAATCATCGACGATTTCGATGGTGACCTGGGCGCCGTCATCTGCACTACCGGCACGGGCGGCACCATCAGCGGTTTATCGACTGTCCTTCGTCAGGAAATCCCTGGAATCAGAATCGTTGCTACTGAGCCTGACAACTCCCCAATTCTCTCAAAAGGCATCGCTTGTAAGCATCGGATCATGGGTACCGCGCCAGGATTTATCCCAGACACACTTGACCAAGACGCTTACGATGACATCATCGCGGTGAATGCCGATAATGCCATCACGGTTGCCCGCCAACTCGCGCAGCAGGAGGGAATTTTTTGCGGCATTTCATGCGGCGCCGCAGTGGTTGGCATGCTGGAATACGCCAAGCGAGAGGAAGCCCGGGAGCGCCAACTGCTTGCGATTCTGGCAGATACCGGAGAGCGCTATCTCAGTACCGAACTTTGGGCCTCGACATGACCTACATTGTTCACGTCACAGCGGTCGTTGAAGGCGATCTGGATCGCATCGAGCAACTGATTGACGAGTATCGCTACACCTGCCTGGAAAATCAGCCGGGGATGAAGCAGTTTTTTGTCTGTCGGGCCGCCGACAATCCAAATGTCTTTCTCTATACCCAGATATTTACCGATGCCGATGCACACCGGGCACATATCGAGGGCAATGATCCTCAGAACTTTTTCGCCAAAATGGAGGATGAAGGATTCCAGTTTCAGGGACGCTGGATGGCTGGCAAGGAGATTGACTCCCTGCCTGAGGGTCAATGGCTGAACTGACGGCGCATTCGACCCGGCTCAGCCCGCAGAGCCGGGGTATCCGTTCTGATGAAGCACCCTTGCGATGTCATCGCGGGTAAACAGCGCATCGTAGTTCCTGCCGATATTCGGCCACTCTCCCCTTTCGCGCGCGCCCGCGCCGATCTCGGGATCCCACTCCAGCACCATATTCAGATAAACATCCGGAGTGCTCAGGCTGTTTCCAAGAAAAAACGGTCCGTCATGTTTTCCCAGCCCGTCTTCGATGATACCCAGAATGTGGTCAAGCCTGCGAGCTGCACACTCAGATACCGCTGAAGTGTCGCTATCGGTTGTATAGCCCGACGTATACCTCTTCAACAGCATCGTTTCCTGGAGAGTATTGGTGAGGTAAGTGCTCCACTGCAGATACTCCCATCGAAGTGGATCGTCCAATCCTGGCGCCATCTTTGCTTGCGGATACTTGTCGGCCAGATACATCGAGATCGCGGCAGATTCCATCATGATCTCACCATTCATCACCAGCGTCGGCACCCGACCATGGGGATTGAGTTTCAGGTATTCCGGGTCCCGCTCCGAATCATCAGAGATATCTACTGGGACGAATTCATAATCCACGCCGGACGCCTCAAGTACACAATGCGGGGCCAGACTGGCGGCACCGAGACTGCCATAGAGTTTGTACAAAGCAGGATCTCCAAAATAAAGACCGGCGGCCGCAAAAACAGGCGCCCTGCCGGTCAGATTAAAACGCGAGTCGTCAGTGCAAACAGGGTGAGCCGGTCAGCGCCCGTTTTACGAACTGCCCGCCCCGTTCTATCTTCTGCTCATTTTTTTCGATGATGACCCGGCCACGACTCAGAACAGTTTCCGTGAAGCCCTTCACCTTAAAGCCCTCATAGGCAGAGTAGTCCACTCGCATATGATGCGTGCAGGGATTTTTGACACTGATTGTTTCAGTGCGTTCCGGGTCAAAAATAACAATGTCCGCATCGGTGCCCACCGCGATCGTTCCTTTTTTGGGGAAAAGGCCGAAAGCCTTGGCAGCGGCTGTTGAGGTGACCTCCACAAAGCGGTTGATATCCATCCTCCCCTTCACCACGCCGCCGTTATAGATCAGGCTCATTCGGTTTTCGACACCGGGTGCCCCATTGGGAATCTTGGTGAAGGAATCCAGACCCAGTTCTTTCTGTTCTTTGAAACAGAACGGGCAGTGATCGGTTGCGATCGTTTCCAGATCCCGGAATTTCAGCCCCTGCCAGAGTTCATCCTGGTTCCACTTTTCGCGAAGCGCAGGTGTCATCACGTATTTCGCGCCCTCAAAACCTTCCTGATCGTAATAACTCTGATCCAGGAACAAATATTGCGGACAGGTCTCAGCGATGACATCAACACCCCGCGCACGCGCCCGTTTGACCTCCTCAAGGGCATCCGAGCAGGACAGGTGCACGATATAAAGCGGTACTTTGGCGACCTCTGCAATCGCGATTGAGCGGTAAACACCCTCCGCTTCCATCCGCGTCGGACGTGTCAGGCCGTGGTACTTGGGCTCGGTGTGCCCGTCTGCGAGCGCCTCTTTGATGATTTCATCAATGACGATTCCATTTTCCGCGTGCATGCAGATGCGGGTCCCGTTATCCCCCGCCTGACGGAATGCCCGGTAAAGCGTCCCGTCGTCTACATAAAGCACACCTGGATAAGCCATAAAGAGCTTGTAGGAAGTGATACCTTCATCTGCCAGTTTTTGCATCTCGGGGAGACGAGACTCCGGCATATCTGTGATGATCATGTGAAAGGCATAGTCGATCAGTGACTTGCCGTCGGCTTTCTGATGCCAGGTATCCAATCCTTCCAGGGTGGAACTGCCTTTCGTCTGAATGGCAAAGTCGATCACACAAGTCGTCCCGCCGAATGCCGCGGCTCGAGGGCCAGATTCGAAATCATCTGCGCTCATCGTTCCACCAAACGGCATATCAAAGTGCGTATGCGGGTCAATACCTCCAGGGATAACGAGACGTTCCGTTGCGTCGATCACCTTTGCGGCCTCAACGTTCAGGTCCTTGCCTATCATGGAGATCTTTTCATCTTCTATATAGATATCCGCATGATAGTCATCGACCGCGGTGACAATACGTCCGTTTTTGATCAGTACGCTCATGGCTTCCCCCATCTAGTTTCCGTTTCTACTAGTTTCCATCTTTGGTCGGCAGAAATATTTCATCCATGATAAGGACACTATCGGCTCAAAATCAAGGCGAATCCTGCCGCCCGGCACTTGGACCCTGCGCCGGCCCGCCAATGTTAACCCTGCGCAACACCCCAGATTTCAATGGTGGAATCTTTATCCTGCATATGATCCACCGGTATCAGGCTGAGCGGCGGCAATACGCCCCCGGCAATAATCCGCAAGCAGGTGAACCAGGGCTTCGGTTTCATCATGATCCGGCAATCTTCGGTAGTAGCAGACCAGCAGTTTGAGATCGGCAGGGACTTTTCCAAAAGCTCTTAACAGGTCGCTGATGTAGCTCATCGTAAAGCGGGCTTGTGGCAGCAATTGCCCCGGGTGCACCCGTTTTCCGGTATTGGAGAACGGTTGCGCGGGAACCTGGCCGCCCAGCCAAATCATGTCCCGCAATTTCTGCGCCTGACGGTAAAGCAATTCAGCTGGCCAATCCCAGACCCGCTCAGGCCAGGCATCCTCTCGCGGGATGTACTTGTTGTAACTGTTGCGCCGCTCCCGCATTGCCAACACTCCAACCCGGGTAACGGTTTGATCATGCCCTCCCAAATGACATGGGATGACGGTGGCTGGTGGTCCGGGCTCTGAAAAATAGGAGGCGCGCGCCTTGGCAAGCGGCGTCCATTGCTCACGGGTAGTGCCCCGATAGTAACCTTCCATTTTCATCGAATCCTGGAGCGTGGCAGACAGACTCAAGGTCACTATTAAGAGACGTCATAATCGCATGCGACTGATCTTCGCCGCTCATTTCGCCCTTAATCCCGACCGAAAAATGATCCGCGGTCCGGTTTGATGTCGCAATGACCTCACCCGCGCGCAACACTCTGGTCACCGTGGGGTTTGTTTTTGCCCCGGCAAGATCCAAGGGCGATTCAACAAACTGGCATTCCTGTTCACGCCAGCCCCGCATCGCGATCACCTGAATCTGCACTTTTTGGTCGGGGAAAGGCTGTATCTCGACCGGCACTATCGAGATAACTGGAGCAGGATAATCCGGCAGTACCTCCAACAGCATCTCTGTTACTTCCGCCTCGCCAACCTCGTCCGACAGTTGGACGAAGGCTTTTACCCGGATGATGTCGGCCAGAGAACAGTTCTCCTGTGTGAGGGCTGATCCAACATTCTTGATTGCCCCCTTGATCTGTCCGCCGTAGTCCTTCGGACACCTCACCCGCCCTTTGTGATCAAAATCTCCCGCCCCACCCACAAAGGAAAGCAGTGCAGCTGACGCCGCCACCTCATGGGTGCACCCTACAGGCAAGTGCCAGATATTTTCTTGTGGTTCCATATTTTTCTCTCCCATCATGCCCCCATCCTAAAGGTTTTAGAGCTCCCCAAAAAGTCCTGACGGGTCAAGAGAAATGGGACCAGCTGACGCGGGGTCAGAGCTTTCTTGACGCATCCAGAATAGGTCTTTTCTGCATGCGACTCTACGTTGATCAAATGGTTGTTCGGGCCCGCAAACCGCTTTAGCCTTGCGCCCCTCATTGCCAAAACGAGGCATTTCAGGTGGCGGCAGTCAATCAGGATAACCGGCCGTTTGTCGGCATTGCCGCCGTCATTGCGGGGCTTTTTGTTTTCTCTTTGCAGGACGTGATCATCAAGCTCTTCAGTGCCGAGTATTCCATTTTGCAGATTGTGATCATCCGCAGCGTTATCGCGTTAGGATTGATTGGCATCATCGTTGCACTGCGGTTGGGACGCAGCGGCTTCAGGGTGTATCAGCCTTTCAAGATTCTCCTGAAAGGTGTCCTGGGGTTTCTATCCTATCTCGCATACTACCTTTCGCTTGCCTCACTGCCCCTTATCGATGCGGTGACCATCACTTTCACGGCCCCAATACTGGTTGTTGTTTTTTCCTCGATTCTCGTGGGCGAGAGGGTAGGACTTCGGCGGTGGCTGGCAACGCTTGTGGGTTTCGTCGGTGTTCTGATCGCGGTCGGGTTTGAAGGGCGTCTTGCCAACATCGCGATAGCTTTTGCCTTTTTAGCAGCGCTCACCTATGCCCTAAACAGTGTCATGGCCCGTTACATCAGTTCCCGAGATAACCCGTGGACAGTGACTTTCTACTTTACCGTTGCACACTCAGCATGCGGACTGATTACCTATTTGATTGTTCTGCTCACCGCCTCTGGGGTTGCTTCCACGCATCCATCGCTGGCTTTTCTGTTTCGTGCCTGGACTCAGCCTGAGTCTACGGATTTAATGATTATGTGTTCGTTAGGAGTGATCGCCACGATCGGTTTTTTCTGTCTGAACAAGGCGTACCTGAGTGCCCGCGCTGCGATTGTTGCCCCTTTTGAGTACAGCTATATCGTGTGGGCTGCGTTGTTCGGCTATCTTATCTGGGGCGAGGCACCAACAGCCCTCACGGTCTTGGGACTATCCATTCTGATTGGCAGCAACCTGTTTGCCCTACGTACCGAAATCAAAGATGCGGGAAGCACCACCTGAGACCAGGCTCAGGCACCAAGATAGGCGCTGACAACTAATGAATCAGGCGGCGTTGATTCTTCAGGAACTTGCCTTCTTGATCATTGGGTCGCGATCCCCGGCTGATGTCGGCGAAGCACGTACTTCTGCACTTTGCCGGTGGCTGTCCTGGGTAGTTCATCAACAAAACTCACGGCTTGTGGCGTCTTGAAATGTGCCAATTGCGCCCGCACGTGCTCTTTCAACTCATCTTCA
>Ga0181587_10002175_pt1 | contig 16327 bp, 13 predicted proteins | sample 071ome_27_FD_132463 | JGI IMG/M metagenome (GOLD analysis project Ga0181587, IMG submission 132463) | Coastal salt marsh microbial communities from the Groves Creek Marsh, Skidaway Island, Georgia - 071409AT metaG (megahit assembly) | ecosystem: Environmental > Aquatic > Marine > Intertidal...
CACAGAGTCTGAGGTTTTGTGGGACCATCATGCCCTGGCCTTCCTGCCGGGCAGAGGCTTTGAACCCGACCGTCTGGCGATTCCCGTCATGCTGGCTGATACACCACCTTCCTGGGAGGGTTGGTCCGCAGGTGAACCCAGTGCCTGGTACAACCGGACCCATTCCGGCCTGTATACCTTTGAGATTTCCAACCTGGGCATCGCCCAGTCAGGACGGATTATTGAAGAGGCCGCTGTGGAAGAAAAGGATGTTATCGTCCTTGTTGAGGCGGATGATGTGGTTGATTCTGGCGCAGAAGAGGAAAAACCGGCGTCAGATGAACAGGCAGAGGCCGCCGAAGAGGACAACACCCGGCTTGCCGATCCTGACCTGTTTTTCCCGTTGTATTATTTTTATGGTGAGCGCGCTGTTCTGAAGGATGATGCGGTTTTCTATATCCATGACGGCAAAGTGGAAAGTGCATTCTGGGGTGAAGACATCATCCGTTGATATGTCTGTAGTCCGACAGGCCTTTCCAGAAGACAGGATGCCTGGTGGATGGTTCCGCAAGACGGATGTTCATGGCCATTTATCCCCTGACCAAAACCTGGAGTGGGAGCTGATGTTGATATCCCGTGAAAAGCTTTCTGGCGTGTCAGGCAGTCTTGTTCTTTTGGTGGCCCTGGCCTTTTGGGATCCAGGCGTTGTTATGGCCTACGAACCTGCAGGTTCTGATTACGACAGGGCGCTTGATCCAGCCCTGGGTATAGGTGCCCAGTTCGGGCGCTGGGACGGGCTCATCACACTGGTCTATGATCCCGATGGTGCTCCAGATATTTTTTCCAATTCCGACGATGTGGTTGCGCTCCTGGAGGAAGCCGTTGGCGAGTGGGAGTTGGTCAGTGGTATCCGCTTCCAGGTCAGTGGTGTTGACAGTAATGCCGTGAACGATGATAACGCCCATCCGGACGATCTCGACGGACTGGTCCGGGTGTTCTGGGGTACGGCTGGTGGTGCCGCCGGACGTGCGGGACCGGATGCGGATTTTTACAGTCAGGACAAAGGCTTTTATCCCTTTATTGATGGCAGTGTAGAACTGAACCAGGACGAATCTTTGTGGAACTACAAGTCTGAACTGGTTGGTGTCCTGGTACACGAACTGGGACATCTGATCGGGCTTGGCCATTCCGATAATCCGGATTCCGCCATGTATGCCAATCCCTACAATCACCTGAATCATCCCAGGGCAGATGACATCCTGGCTGTCCGTGCCTTGTACGGTAACGGTACGCTTGATCTGGCCGATGTTACCCAGCCGGTATCCCGCTGGGTTTATCAGCCTCTGCCGGCAGCACCGGCGAGCCGGGTGGAATTCCTGTTCAAGGCCAATCAGTTTGCCGATTCCGGCGCTTTTATTTCCGTGAATTCCGATACCCCGGTCACCAATATCACCAATGCCACCACCAGCAGCGGTTTTGTCCGTTTCAATCCGGGTGGCATCGGCAATTTCTCAAATACCCAGGCTATCAGTATTGATGCCACCGTGGTCTATGTGGATCCCATGGGGTACCGCTATGACCAGACCGACATGACCCTGTCCTGCAGCGCCAGGAGTGCCTGTGATGGCGGCTGGGTGAGTATAGGGTCCAGTGCGGCGATGAAGACCATTCCCGGTGACTGGATGGTATATGTGGAAGACGATGAAAACGGTACCAACCTGCTGGAGCTTCCATTCACCGTGAGCGCCACCACCGACTACAACAAGCCCCCAATCGCTGAAGTCACCGTGGATCCCGTGTCCGGGACCAACGGACTTGGTGTGAAGGTAAGCCTGCTGGTAACAGATCCTGAAGGCCATGACATTGACGTGATCTGGCATCCCCACGGTGATCTGGGTGACCAGGACGGTGATGGTTTCCTGGATACCGAGGTTCGCGACAGTGCTGCCAGTGGTGATTTGGTACAGCGCAACATCAGTTTCCTGAGTGTTGATTCCCATACCCTGTTCGTCGAGCTCGTGGATGACCAGGCTCGTTACGACGGCAGTCAATCAGAATCCAGTGTGGCCGGGCGAGGATTCCAGAACCTGATTGCCATCACCGTGAATCTGCCCCTGATTAATGACGATGATGTCACGATTGTGTCTTCTTTCGGTGAAGTCACTACCGGGAGTAATGGTGAAAGCCCGGATAATGCCAACAGCAGCCAGGTCATTTCACAGATTGCGAGTGCAGCAACGCTGAGCCAGATAACTGCCTCGGATGGCACGGCAACAACGGCAGGTTTTGGCGCAGGGGCCAGTGCAGATGGCGGCAGTACAACCGCGACAGAGTTTTCAGCTGGCCAGAATATCACTATCGCTGGATCGGTGACTCCCCAGGCTGGAGATGTCGGCAAGGCTGGTGAGATTTTCGTGGTGCTTTATACCTCTACCTCATTAAGTTACATGGATGTGGATGGGAATTACCGGCAGTGGGGTGGGAGTCTTAAAACCATTCAGCCTGCCCTTGAGCGTACATCCCTGGGCAGTCAGGAAACCATTGAAGTGTTTTCGGATACGGTGCAAAGCGGGTTGTACCGGATATTTCTCGGCTATCGCTTGACGGAAGGTGGTCCCATCCATTTCAATGCCAAGGCATTTCGCATTAATGTGAATTAAGGTTCAGGAGAAAAGCATGCTCAAACCGGATCGCGCCAGTGATACACCTTTTGTTGTGGAAGTGCAGGCAGGCAAGAACTATTTCTGGTGTGCCTGTGGCAAAAGTGCCAAACAGCCTTTTTGCGACGGTTCTCACAAGGACACAGGTTTTGTCCCTTTCAAATACACCGCAGAAATCAGCCGCAAGGTTTTCTTTTGTGGCTGCAAGCAGACCATGAATGCCCCTTACTGCGACGGTAGTCATAACAAGGCATAACCAATCCTAAAAAAAACCGGGCACTGGGCCCGGTTTTATCTCAACACTGGTAAGCTCAATCAGTTCTTGAAGAACCAGTCTGAGGCAATGGCAGCTCCCTCAGCCAGCGCCTTGAGCTTCAGCCAGGCAACGCCGGGATCAATCGAGGCCTGGCCCACGTGGATACTGAATCCGCAGTCGGTACCGGCCATGACATTTTCCTTGCCTACCAGATCGGCGTAGCGCTTGATGCGCTGGGCCACCAGTTCGGGATGCTCGATATAGTTGGACTGGACTTCGATCACGCCGGGACAGAGCACTTTTCCTTCAGGCAGCTTGAAGTCCTCGAACAAGGCCCACTCGTGGGCATGGCGGGGGTTGGCTGCTTCAAACAGCAGAGTTTGCGGTTTGGCTTTCATGACGATATCGATAATGTCGCGAAAGTTCATGTCACAGTGGTGCGGACCGCCATAGTTGCCCCAGCACAGGTGCATACGCAGTTGCTCCGCCGGGATGTTCTGTACGGCATGGTTAAGGGCTTCTACATGAATCTGGGAAACCTTGCGGAAATCCTCCAGGCTGACACCCTCCGAGTTCATGTGTCTGCCCATGGCGAGATCCGGGCAGTCGATCTGCAGGGTAGCGCCAGATGCCGCGATGATTTCATATTCGGTACGCATGGCCTCGGCAATGGCGAAGACATACTCTTCATGGGTGGGATAGTACTCGTTCTTGAAGAAGATGGAGGTAACACCCGGGGAGGCGGAACTGAAGAAGGTGTACTCCATCTCGCCACCGGTGGCGTCCTGCATGTTCTTCACATCTTCATGCACATCGTCTGTAGTGGCGACGCTGATGGGGCCCTTGCAGCCGGGGGCATGGCGATGCTGACGAGCCGGGTCTTCACCGACTCTTCTTGCCAGGTTGGGAAACTCCACCAAGTCGGCAAAGATGTAGGAATTCTCACTGCCGCCAAAACCGTTCAGGCGGTCCTTGATATAAGTGGCATAACTGGGCTTGGACTGTTCGCCGTCATTCACCACGTCAACACCCAGATCACGCTGCTTCTTCACGATATCAATAACTGCCTGGTGAATGCGGTCATGCATGGCTTTTTCGTCCACCGGGACGCCGTCCTCACGTGCCCACATCATGTGCATGAGGTCTTCTTCGCGCGGCAAACTGCCAACGTGCGTGGTTAAAAAGTGGTCGGTACTTCTCGGCATCGAATATCCCCCTGGATGACTGTTTTGTTGTTTTAAACTGAAAGCCTGCTACATTGATCAGGGCAGGTGGACATGAAGAATAACAGGTTATTTGGCCTCGTCCACCCGTAAATCTCACCGGAGTTTTCGTATTTTCGAAAATAATTTCGAATATCGAAATAATTATCTGCCAGAAAAATATCCTCTATAAATTCTTTTTAATCAATAAGATACGATGCATTTGTTATGCATAAAATGCAGAGTCAACGCTAACTGCCACCTGTTTAATCCCTGTTTTTGCTTCCTCCTGAGAGGCATTTCTGGCAAAATGCGCCGTTTTTTGAAAGCCGAAAACCTTAAAGCAAAAACTAGGAGCTAACCTGATGAGCAAAAACAGCCTCACAGCAGCCATGGAAGCCGCCGGTGGTGCGGTCAACCTGCTGCGCAACAACAAGGCAGGTATTTACGTATACCCGGTAGTTGCCCCCGAATTTTCCAACTGGCGTTCCGAGCAGATCGCCTGGCGTGAATCTGCGGTACTGTACGATCAGACCCATCACATGGATGAGCTGACTGTCGAAGGTCCTGATGCCGAAGCTTTCCTGAGCTACGTTGGTATCAACAGCTTTGCCAACTTCAAGGAAAACGTTGCCAAGCACTTTGTTCCAGTAACTCCAGCCGGTCACGTTATCGGCGACATGATCATCTTCCGCGAAAGCGAAGAGAAATTTGTCCTGGTAGGTCGTGCGCCAACTGCCAACTGGGTTCGTTTCCAGGCTTCCTATGGCAAATGGAACGTCCGTCTGTTCCACGACCCACGCTCTGATTCCCGTCCGGACGGTAAAGCGATCTACCGCACTCACTACCGTTTCCAGATCCAGGGCCCACAGGCCAATGCCATCTTCGAAAAGATGAATGGCGGTCCTATCCCTGAAGTGAAATTCTTCCACGTTGACTGGATCAGTTGCGGCAACCGTCGTGTACAGGCCCTGCGTCATGGTATGGCCGGTGCTCCTGGTCTTGAAATCTGGGGTCCATATGCCGACAAGCATTACATCCAGACCACTATCGCTGAAGCGGCGAAGGAAGCTGGTGTTGACCTGCGTTTCGTAGGTTCACGTGCCTATTCTTCCAACACCCTGGAATCAGGCTGGATCCCATCTCCACTGCCAGGTATCTACTCCGGCGACGGTATGCTGAAAGACTACCGTGACTGGCTGGGTGCTGATCACTACGAAGCCGTTGGCTCTCTGGGTGGTTCACTGAATTCCGACAACATTGAAGACTACTACGTATCTCCGTTCGAACTGGGTTACGACTTCTACATCGGCTGGAAGAAAGATGACTTCATTGGTAAAGCTGCCCTGGAAAAAATGAAAGAAGAAGGCAAGCAGCGCAAGAAAGTGACCCTGGAATGGAACCGTGATGACGTATTCATGGTCATGAAATCCGCTTTCGAGCCTGGTCTGGCTTACAAGTGGATCGACTTCCCGAACCACAACTACTCTTCCAGCAACGCTGATGAGCTGCTCAAAGACGGCAAGCGTGTAGGTATGTCCATGTTCAATGGCTATTCCTACAACGAACGCTGCCTGCTGTCTCTGGCCGTTGTTGATGCAGACGTTGAAATCGGTGACATCCTGACCCTGAAATGGGGTGAAGATCCGATCACCGAGAAAACTTCCATCGAGCCGCACAAACAGTGTGAAGTACGTGTCAGGGTTTCCCCGACGCCATATGCACAGGATGCTCGTGAAAACTATGCAGACAGCTGGCGTACAAAATAACGCTGTTGTCGAAAAGTGCTAGTCAAAAAAGCGCAGCCAAAAGCTGCGCTTTTTTTTGCCTGCAATAATTGAAACGCAGGCGGTAGACGTATCGCTTTCTGACCTATATCCTTCCACTCTGATTTGAGAGGGGGTATCAATGAAGTCGGTTTTTGCTTTTGCTGTAGTGCTATTGTGTGCCTTGCCATGCCAGGCACAGTGGTTTGATTATCCCACGCCCGGTATCCCGAGAAATGCCGATGGCAGTGCCGACCTGGATGCCGAAACTCCACGAGCGGCCAATGGCGTCCCGGACCTGTCCGGCATCTGGATTGCTGCAGATATCCAGCAGGATGCCTGCCCTGACGAGGCCACCTGTATTGCACAGATGGGGCTTCCGGCAGATCAGGTAAATGTTGCCCGCAGCCTTGAAGACGGTCTGCCATACCAGCCATGGGCTGCCGACCTGGTGGCTGAGCGCAGTGCCCGACAGGCGATGGATGATCCGCATGCCAGGTGTCTGCCGCCGAATTTTCCAAGAGGCTACTATCTGCCCCAGTATTTCAAAATCGTGCAGACTCCCGACCTGGTAGTCATTCTGCATGAGTTCAATGCCAGCTACCGGCAGATTTTTCTGGATGGGCGGCCCTTGCCGGAAGATCCCTTTCCCTACTGGAATGGCTACTCCATCGGGCACTGGGAGGGTGAGAGCCTGGTCATTGAATCTCTGGGGTATCGTGATGACCTGTGGCTTGATATGAGCGGCAATCCGGTGACAGAGTCGGCCAGGATCACCGAAAAGCTGACTCGTACAGATTTCGGCAGCCTGGAAATCGAGCTGACAATAGATGATCCCAAGGCCTATACCAAACCCTGGACAGTTGTGCTGCGAAGCGACGCGGTGGTTGATACAGAGCTTGTGGAAGAGATTTGCCTGGAAAATGAACAGGATGTTGAGTTGTTCGACAGTGTTCAATAATTGAGAGGCAAGAGGCAACAAACCAGATTCAGGTTTTAGGCTTTAAAATAAAAGGAAATATCATGTCATTCAAAATCGTTTTTTCATTGCTGATTTCCGGTTTGCTGGTATTCACCACAACTGTCAGCGCCCATCATTCGGCAGCGGCCTTTGATCCCAACATCAAGGTGGATATCACCGGTGCCGTGGTTGAGCTGGCCTGGACCAGTCCCCATGCCAGATTGTATGTGGATGAAACCCTTGAGGATGGCACGGTTGTACACTGGAATTTTGAATTGCCCAGCCCTGTTGGCCTGATGCGTAAAGGATGGCGCAGAAATGATCTCAAGCCGGGGGACAGGGTTAGTGTCAAGGGGTTTCGCGCCAAGGAGTACACGGATATCGGTATTGCCCAGTCGGTTCAGGACGGAAACGGGAAGGCGCTGTTTTCGGGACTCTAGGACAGGGTAAAAGCAGCAATGCTTCAATAAAGCCGGGTTAGTCCCGGCTTTATTGTTTGCAGCCGGATCGTATCTCTTTTTGAGTGAGGGTTCCTGATCTGGTGCTCCGGAATGATAATGATATGCAATTAAAGGATCGCCTGTTTATGTCGTAAGGATAATCAAGTAGACCTCCTCACACACGGAATTTGTGTTATGGGCATGTTGAGCCAATTTGAAGACAAAGAGAGTGATCCAGGGAGTGGAGATGGTGTCTCTCTTGAGAAAATTTTTGCTGAAATCGCGGATTTCCATGATGTAGACAAGTATTACAAGGACCTTATCCTTACGCTCAGGCGTAAAAATGATTGCCAGACGGCTATCAGCAAGATTCTTGAAATATCCCTGAGTCCGGTTGACCTGGTGATCCAGCTGGAACTTATTCTCGATCTGGTCCTGGGTATCGAATGGTTGACCCTTGAGCACAAGGGAGCGGTATTTCTTCAGGATGGAGAAAAAGGACTCAGGATGATTGTCCACAGAAACCTGAGCACCTCACTCGTCAGTATGTGCCAGAAACTGGATTACGGACAGTGTTTGTGCGGCCGCGCGGCACAGACCCGGCAGATCGTATTCAAATCCTGCCTGGATCATGATCATGAAAACATGCCGGTAGGGATTACCGAGCACGGCCACTATGTCATCCCCTTTGTGTTTAACCAGAAAACCCTGGGCGTCCTGAACCTTTATGTCAAACATGGTCATGTGCAGACCGAGGAAGAGGTTGAGTTCCTCAGCTCCTGCGACCGCATAATCTCCAGCATCATTCATCGGAAGCAGATTGAAGAAAAAACCATTTTCCTGTCCTACCATGATGAATTGACCGGACTGCCTAACAGACGGTATTTGTTCAGCGAGATCGAGAATAACATTCACTATGCGCGCCGCTATAAAACCTGCTTTGCGGTGTTGTTCATCGATCTGGATTATTTCAAGCGGGTCAATGACACGCTGGGACATCAATATGGAGACGCCATCCTGAAGCAGGTTTCCACCCGGCTAACCAAAAGTATCAGAAAGTGTGATTTTGCAGAGCGAAATGGCGGCGACGAGTTCGTCGTATTGCTGAAGAATCTCGATGATATTGAAACCATTCGCATGATTGGCAATAAAATCATAAAAAATCTGGCCAATCTGTATGTGATCGAAGGGAAAGTTATAGAGATTGGCGCCAGTATAGGTGTCAGTCTGTATCCCAATCAGGAGATTCTGGACGAAGATATAGATGGTCTGGTGCGTATGGCTGACATGGCTTTATACGGCGCAAAGTCCAAGCGTGGTTCTCTGGTTATCTCGGGTGAAGGCCCAGCCTGTCAGGAGAAACCGCAGGTTGATGTTGACCACTGCTAGTCCGGCATCATTCATTTATTCATTTATTTCTGCCGGCTGTTCCCGTGAATCCCTGGGCCGATCCGGCTGGCCATCTCAAGGGTTGCTGGGTTTCCAGCCAGCCCGTCAGGTCAAAATAGAAGGGTGCATTCGGGTCGGCAAAATCAATGATCATGAGGCGTGAAAACGCCATCTCGCTGGAATTGGTGTCGTGGCTCATCACGGTCGCCAGGATCGTGGTGTCACTGTTCAGGAATTCTGCATACTTGTACTGGAAGTTTTCGCCTGTAACTTGTGAGTCGTAGTAATCCTCTGCATCCGGTAGCTCGGATGGGTGGCGGTGAGTAAACAGCGGCAGGCGTGGATTGCTGCTGCGTCTGACATTCTCGTACTGGGTTCCTGTGAGTTCAAAACCAAAAATCCTGTTGTAGAGCAACACAGTCCCCCCTGCATCCTTGCAGGCTTGGAGGCCTTCAGTAGTAATGGAAATGTCAGGCATGGAGCAGGCACGCAGAGGCTGTTCCACGGTATTTTGTTCAGTGCCCAGAACGATGCCTTCCGGAGAAAAGTACAGGTGGGCCAGGGAGTTGATGCCTGCTGCCTCCATATCGAAGGTGAAATAATCCTCACCGGCTACCAGATCACTGGCTGCTGAATTGCCCGCTACGCTGTTCATATCCCAGATGATGGGTTTGGGGCCGGCATAGGGCTCGCCGTTGATGCCGGGAAAGCCGGCAACAAAGGGGCAGGCATCATCCCGGGTCTCGCTTTTGCCATCAATGGTGGTGCTGTGGAAAGCGATGATGCTGGCACTGTCAGTTTTAAATACCGAGTCACTGGCATCACAATCCCGCGAATTGAAGCCGGCACTATCGACATCACCGAACAGAAACTGCAGGCTGGTAACCGAGGTTGCGTCGGTATTTATTGTGGCGAGCATCAGGTCGCTGTAGCGGGATTCAAAACTGCAGCCTGGACTGTTTGAGCCATCCGGGCAGTTGTTGGTGTTGGAAAACATGACTTTCGTGTCTGAAATCCAGTGTGGCCAATCACCCTGACCGTTATGCGTGTCGTTTGTGAGATCCAGCAGCTGGTCAGTGTCGAGATTGAGAATGTAACTGTGGCGATATTACAGGACCGGATCATCCTGACCGGTAAAAAGAAAGGCCAGGTGTTTGCCGTCGGGACTGACATCGGCCATGACGGCCCTGGTATCAGGGAGTACTTCTGTTAACGTGTTGTCTGCGATATCGATGCTAGTGGCATTTCCGTTTTCTTCTCTTTCCAGGTAGAAGCGAATATTGAATAACCGGCACTGATCTACATTGCCGAAACTGCATTCGCCGTCGCCATCGTCCGAGGCCGAAAAATACAGGCTGGTATATTGCCGCGTTTGCTGTGTCCCGGCTTCCACCTGCTCGAGAATGTCGAAATCCAGGTTGGGATTGTTGGCTACAACCAGCCGGGCGGTCAGGTTGTAGGTCAGGTCAGGTTGGCCGTCAACGCGCGTGTTAAGTGCGACAAAATCAGCGCTCTGGCCATCCGCGGCTAACGTGAAGGTGTTGTGGCAGTCTGCAGGAATTTCACTGAGTTTGAATGAAGGTGATGTCAGTCTCAATACATCATTATCGCGAATTTCAAAGGTTACTGACCATGCCGACTTGGATTTGCCGGATGGTTTCACAATCTTCACACAGGAAACGTCCAGGCGCTTGTCGTCGAAACGATAGGTGGCGTCATAAAGTGATTCCTGTGCTTGAAGGGCTTGGTAGGGCAGGGTCAGGATAATTGGTAGGGCAGGGTCAGGATAAATAGTGCGATGGTGTATGCGAGTCTTTTCATGCCTTTCCGGGTTGTGAAATAGGTGGTCAGTAATGAAACGCAGCTATTATGGAATGGTTGACATGGAATGGGTAGAAGTTTTTGGGGCACTCCAGGGGTTGAGCGGTCAAAGATTGACTGGAGGAATATAAAAAGCCGGCAAATATGCCGGCTTCTTCATGTGGTGTTTTCAGATTATTTTAATCGTCATCGTCATCCCGATCCCTGTCGCGGTCACGATCCCGGTCGTCATCATCGCGGTCCCTGTCGCGGTCACGATCCCGTTCATCGTCATCGCGATTTCTGCCAGACTGTTCTTCAGCGCGGGCACGATTTTCGCTGACGCGTTCTTCCAGGCGGGCACGATTTTCCTGGGCACGTTCATTGCGTCTGTCGTCGGCTGGATTACTCCGGTTCTGCCTGACTTCGGCAGAACGATTCGGGCTATTACGGCTGTTGCCCTGGGCCAGGCTCAGGTCGGAGATCAGGACCATGGCTATCAGGGCCAGTGAAATCAGGCGGGTGGCTTTCATGGGGTAGCTCTGGGCGTTATTGTTGTACTGATTTTTGCACAAGCAGTATTCTGATTCTTCGTACTGTTTCACACAAGTACAAGCTTGGGGGATAGCAGCGTCAGGCCTCAGGTTGTACGCAGCAGTTCCAGGGGTTTCTGGCGCAGCACAGACAGGGTGGCTGCAAGCGCCGTGATCACGCTCAGGGCGCAGATGGCGAGAATGGTGAACAGGGTGATGCCTGGCGAGAAACTCCAGATGCCATCGAAGATAAACCAGGAAATGCCATAAGACATGGCCAGGCTCAGGCTGACCCCGGAAAAAGCGGCAAAAAAGCCCAGAATGCCGAATTCGATTTCCACGATACGTTTCACATCACTGAAGTTGGCGCCGAGGATTTTCAACAGGTTGATTTCCCAGAACCGGGATTTCACTTCATAGCGGGCAATGGAGAAGAGCACCACCAATCCGGCAAAAATCGACAGATAGGCCATCACGCGGATGGCCCAGCTGATCTGGTCGGTGATATCAAGAATCCTGGCGACAATCTGCTGAACATTGATAATGCTGATATTGGGCAATGTGTTTACGATGCTGTTCTGCACTGCCAGGCGGTCGGCTTCATCCACATTGGCAATGGCGGCGACAAAGGTCTTGGGGGCAGGGTCCAGCACGCCGGGCTGGAAGGACACAAAGAAGTTGGGCTGGAAGGAATTCCAGATCACTTCCCGGGTATTGATAATCCGTCCTTCAATCGGCACGCTCTGGACATCGAAACTCATGGTGTCACCAATCTTCAGTCCCATACGTGCGGCAAAATTTTCTTCCAGGGAAATGCCGGGCAGTTCATCCGAGGTGAAGTCCCAGGGGCCTTCCCAGGTAACACCTTCGACGATGGTCTCCGAATCCTTCAGGTTGTCCTGGTAGGTGAGGTTGTACATGCGGCGGCGCATCAACTGCTCATCTGGTGTTTCCTCGGGATCATCGATCTCCTGACCATTCACCCCATCCAGTCGTGCCCGCACCATGGGGGAGAGGAAGGACAGGGCATAACCCCGTTCACCAATCACGCTTTCCAGCACATCCAGCTGCTCCGGCTGAATATCAAACATGAAGAAGTCCGGTACAGAGTAATCGGAAGGCTGGGCAATGTAATCCTGGAGACCTTTCTGGATCTGGGGAATCAGGTTGATCAGCAGGGCGCCCAGTCCGATGGCCAGAAAGCAGGAAATGGCCCCGAGCCGATTACGACTGAGGTTGCGCAGGGCAATCTTGCGGGTGACCTGTTTGCCAGTGGCAAAAACAGTGCAGGCCTGCAGAATCATCCAGGCGACGGCGCCGAGGATAAAAATGGCCACCAGAAAACCGGACACAAAAATGGTACCGATGAAAAAGGACTGTGCCTGCCACATGGCCAGCGCCCAGAAGGTCAGAACGATGGGGGCATAGCTGGCGATATGCCGACGCCAGTGACCTGAGCCGGCACTGGGCTGGACGTTTTCGTGGAACAGGCCGATGGGATTCAGGTCATAGATTTTCGACAGGATCGGCAGACAGCAGATGATGCTGCCTACGGTGCCCATGAACAGCGCCAGAAACAGGGAGTTGAGCTCCATGGCGTTGGAGAAGCCGCGAGGCAGAAAACCTTCGAACAATAAGGGTAATAACGGCAGGGCCAGAAAGGCAATGAGGCTGGACAGTACTGCGCTGATGCTCCCCAGGATCACGATCTGTACCAGCGTCATCTTGTAAGCCTCGCGGGGCGTACCGCCCAGGCACATCAATATGGCCATATCCTTGAAGCGTGAGGTGAAAAAGGCCCGGAACAGGTAGGCGGCGCCGACACCTGCCAGAAACAGGGCGATCAATGCAATCAGGCCCAGATAGTTGTTCATGTAATTGAGGACCTCACCCAGGTCTTCGCTTTCCTCCTGGTGGGTGGTCATGCTCAGGCGGCGGGTGTCGCGGTAAACCTCCTGCTCCATGGCATTGAAGGCTTCCTCCAGGCCGTTGAGATCATAGTCTTCCGGCAATTTGTAAAAGCGGGAATAGGTGATGCGGCTGCCCAGTTGGATCAGGCCGGTGCTGTCGATCTGATCAAGTCCCATGTAGATGGCCGGGAAATTTGACATGGCGGAGATGGTGCTGCTGGGGTCTTCGAGAATGACATCGGTGATGGTAAAAACCCTGTCGCCGATTTTCAGTGGATCGCCAATCTGAAGGTCAAGGATCACCATCAGGTCACGGGCCACCCAGATATTGTCGCCACTGACCAGGGCTTGTCGGGCGTCCCCCTGGGAAACATTGCCTGCGTCCTGAAGGATGATGTCACCGTACTGGGGATACTGGGTATCAATGCCGATCAGGGTGCTCATTCGGGAATTCTCTGCGCCCGCCACCATGGACAGGAAGGAGACCTGGTCGGAGACTGACAGGATATCTGTATCAAGCAGTTGTTCGGAGAGGGTGTATTCCTGCTCGGTCAGTGGAAAGCGTGAAGACACCTGCACGTCGGCCGTCAGAATGGATTTGGAATTGTTTTCCAGGTGCTGGTCGATGGAGCTCTTGAAGGAGTCCAGCGCAATAAAACCGATCAGGCCTATGCCCAGGTTCAGAACAAAGAACAGGCTGAAGCGGAAGTTGTTGGTGATTTCCTTGAGGGCAAGTTGCAGCCAGAGCATGATAGGTATGCTGCTCCCGTCAGATGAACCGGCCGTCCTGCAGTCGCTGCTGACGGGCGCAGCGCAGGGCCAGTTCCTCATTGTGGGTGACAAACAGCAGGGTCATGTTGTGTTTTTCCACCAGGTCAAAAATCATGTCGCTGACATGATCGCCGGTGGCACTGTCCAGGTTGCCGGTGGGTTCGTCCGCCAATAGGATGCTCGGCCGGACCACCATGGCGCGGGCAATGGCCACACGCTGGCATTCGCCACCGGAGAGCTGGTGGGGAAAATGCCCCAGCCGCTTTGACAGCCCAACCTGTTCGAGGGCATCGCGGGCCTTGTCAGCGGCATCCGGGTCCTTGAACAGGTCCAGCGGCAGGCTGACATTTTCCAGTGCGGTGAGGTGAGACATCAGGTGAAACTGCTGGAAGATGATGCCGATATTCTGGGCGCGGAATTTGGACAGGGCTTCCTCGTTCAGATCATGCATGTTCTGTCCGTTCAGGATAATGGAGCCTGACGAGGGGTTGTCGAGGCCTGCCAGCAGGGTCAGGAAAGTGGATTTGCCGCTGCCGGACTGTCCGAGGATCGCCAGGGTTTCACCAGCGGTCATGGACAGGTTGAGGTTTTTGAGTACCTCAATGGGTTCAATGTCGGCGGCGGTCTGGAATGTTTTGCACAGGTCGTTAATTTGAAGAATCATTGCTACTACTGGCGACTCACTGGCGGCAAAAAGGCATAAGGACTGACAGGATAAAGCACGTCCCTGGCCATTACAATTGGCCTGCTGGAGAATGACCGTGCCAGGTCATTTTTATTGCAAATGCCGCGTTGAATCTCGGTAAGCCCTGACAGTCCTGATAGAATCTCCTGCTCCGGAGTCCTCAATGACATGTGCACCCTGACTATATATAGCAGCAAGAAACGCTGTGTGGTCACGATGAATCGTGATGAACAGCTGGGCCGTGCTGAATCCGGTGTTCTGCATTCCACGACCCGGGGAGGGATTCGCCTGTTTCATCCGGTGGACCTGTCTGCCGGCGGCACCTGGTTCGGCGTCAATAGCCGGGGCGTGATTCTGGCCCTGCTCAACCGCTACCGGTCCCCGCATCAGCAGGGGCGACTTTCCCGCGGTAAAATCATTCCCGAGGCCCTGGCTCAGGGCGGCTTCGACGACGTCAGGGCCTGGCTGTCCGGGCGGCATTATGGCGATTACAACCCCTTTGATCTGTACCTCATTGCTAAAAAGCGGCAACTGCAGTTCAGTTGGGATGGCAATACACTGACCAGGCCCGCGCTGGCATTCAAGCGCTGGTACATGGTGTGCTCTGCGGCGATTCAGGATGAGGAAGTCAGGGCCTTCAGGCGGCAGGTGTTCAGGGGCTGGAGTGAGGAAATGGGCGACAAGCTCAATGATGCCGATGAAATTCTCAGGGGCTATCACCTGATCCAGATTCCGGGGATGGAAGCCCGGTCGGTATTAATGGAGCGGCCCGAGGCCCATACCAAGAGTGTGATTCAGGCTGATATCAACGGCAGCCAGATTAATCTGAAATATATTCCACTGGTGCTGGAACAACCGGTGGATTCCCCCATGCAGAATGCGCAGATAGAAACGTTTTCTCTGCAGGGATAAGTGCTGCTCAGGCATCCGGCAGGAAGGGTTTGAGGAAAGCATAGACATTGTCCGCCACGATCTTTGTGCCTTCCACGTTGGGGTGTATGCCGTCAGCCTGGTTGAGCTCAGGAATGGCGGCCACATCCTGCAGAAGGAAGGGCATCAGTGGTATGTCATACTGCTGTGCCAGATCAGGGAACACGGCCGCGAAGGCCTCGGTATATTCGGGCCCGTAATTCGGTGGAATCAGCATGCCGGTGAGCAGCACTTTCACGCCGTTGCCCTGGGCGAATTCGATGGTCTTTGACAGATTGGCCTTCATTTCCTCCACGCTTAATCCGCGCAGGCCATCATTGGCGCCAAGAGAGAGCACCATCAGGTCAGGACGGGACCGGATATACCACTGTAAACGACTCAGCCCGCTGGCCGACGTGGAACCGCTGCTGCCGCCATTGATGATACGGATATGGGCCAACTGGTCTGTGTCCAGTTTTTCCTCAATCAGATCAGGGAAGGATTCGCCGGTTTCAAGGCCGTAACCTTCGGTCAGGGAATCCCCCAGGAACAGGACAGTGAAGTTTTCCTGTGCCTGGACCAGGCCGACCGTCAGGGATAACAGGCAGGCAAGGAGCAATGTGCAAATCAGGCGATTGTTCATGGACATAAAATATCTGTGTTTCCTGGCCCGGCTAATCAGGGCTTCAATAAGCATGTTAGAATGCCGCTCCTGTTCGTTCTGAACAGGACCGGAATATAGTGTAAACAATTTTGCACGGCTTGCAGAACCGCTTGTGTGAGCATTTATCGCCACAGCGCGTTGTTTTATCAGCAGTGCAGTTTCCAGGAGCCAACCATGTCCGTGATTCGCCAGGAAGATGTGATCCAGAGTGTTGCTGATGCCCTGCAATACATTTCCTATTACCATCCACTGGATTTCATTCAGGCTGTCTATCGTGCCTATGAACGGGAGGAATCCCAGGCGGCGAAAGATGCCATGGCCCAGATTCTGATCAATTCCCGCATGTGTGCCGAAGGCAAGCGTCCCATCTGCCAGGACACCGGCATTGTTACGGTGTTCGTG
>Ga0181587_10002186_pt1 | contig 16306 bp, 16 predicted proteins | sample 071ome_27_FD_132463 | JGI IMG/M metagenome (GOLD analysis project Ga0181587, IMG submission 132463) | Coastal salt marsh microbial communities from the Groves Creek Marsh, Skidaway Island, Georgia - 071409AT metaG (megahit assembly) | ecosystem: Environmental > Aquatic > Marine > Intertidal...
AAATGGAGTCAACATGACTGATGCAAATACCTATCGCCAGAGAAAGCAGATGTTTTTCGGGTGGTTACGGATTTCTTTGATAGCTCTAATCGCACTGCGTATTTCGGGGCTTTGGCTCCTAACACCACCGGCTACGGTGATGGGTGCGATCGGCGTGACCCTGATCTTAGTGGCCTTTGTTTGGCCTATTTTCAAGCAACAGATCAAAGCGAGCCTCTGGCTCAGCTTCGTCTCGTGTTTGTTTTTCACCACGGGCGTCTTAAATGCTATGACTGATGGACGAGAACTGTTTGGGATTGTGGAATCGCTGTTGGCTGCCACTATTTTTGTCAGCGCAATGATGTTTGCTCGAAACGGCTATCGCGAACTCGAAGCTATAGCAGAAGCGTCAGAGCAATCGACCACATAACCAGACCAATCCCAACATCAAGAATGGTCCACGCTTTTGGATTCTCAAATGTCGGCCTCAACAAGCGTGCACCATACCCCAGTGAAAGAAACCACACCCAGCTCGCAGAGACGGCGCCGACCGCAAAAGAGAACTGATCTTCCGGACCATATTGCGCGCCCAGACTGCCGATGAAGACGAGGGTATCTAAGTAGACATGTGGATTCAGCAAGGACACGCCTACGATGGTCCATAAAGCGGGCCAAAATGATTCAATCACGCGCCCTTCTCCGCCCAGCGCTTGATTTTTAAACGCAGAACGAAAACACATCGCACCGAAACCAATTAAAAAGAGCGCACCTCCAATCCGCGTGACTGATTCAAATGGAGGCCACAATTCGATGATGGCACCCATACCATAGACCCCAGCCGACATTAAGACGGTGTCCAAGATGATACAGACAGCGACGGACACGCCCACCTGATGCCCTGCAATTCCTTGTCTCAATACATGCGCGTTTTGCGCCCCAATTGCGGCGATCAAACCAAGCGCAATCCCGAAACCCGAGAAAGTAACAAACCAGTTCAAAGCGATCCTTAATGACCAATAATTAAAATTTGGTCACTGATAATACCATCGGCGTGAAATCGTTTTATATTGCAGTGCACACTAACGGTCCGTTGGCCCTGTTCAAGGATGAACTACGGCTAACGGACTATGGAAGTTGATGCACTGCTCAGGGAGTATACACCCCCTAGATTTGAGCAACCGATTTGATCAGGACGATCAATGCTCAAACCTATGTGCAGTTGCACAGATTTGTGGGTTCTTCGGCATCGCGTACTGAAGAACATTAATTTCACCTGATGCAGAGGGGGTGATTTCATGGAAATGACACGCGAACAGCAGATTGCTGCTATTGAGAAAGATTGGGCTGAAAACCCACGTTGGAAAGGTGTTGAACGCACATATTCCGCTGAAGACGTGGTCCGTTTACGCGGAAGCATTCAGCCAGCAAATACACTTGCCGACCGTGGGGCTCGCAAACTGTGGGACCTTGTGAACGGCGATGCAAAGAAAGGCTATGTCAACTGCCTTGGTGCCTTGACAGCAGGTCAGGCGATGCAGCAAGTGAAAGCAGGTATCGAGGCTATTTATTTGTCAGGTTGGCAGGTCGCTGCTGACAACAACTCGAGCTTGTCAATGTACCCAGATCAGTCGTTGTACGCTGTGAACTCAGTTCCAACAGTTGTTCAACGCATCAACAATGCATTCCGTCGTGCGGATCAAATCCAGTGGAAAGCTGGTAAGAACCCAGGCGATGCAGACTACATCGATTATTTCGCTCCAGTCGTTGCCGATGCAGAAGCTGGTTTCGGCGGTGTATTGAACGCGTATGAACTGATGAAGTCGATGATCGAAGCTGGCGCTGCAGGCGTCCACTTCGAAGACCAGCTTGCTTCTGTGAAGAAGTGCGGTCACATGGGCGGCAAGGTTCTTGTTCCTACTCAAGAAGCGGTTCAAAAGTTGATCGCTGCGCGTTTGGCTGCTGACGTCGCTGGTACTCCAACAGTCGTGTTGGCACGTACTGACGCCAACGCCGCTGACCTCCTAACATCAGATTGTGATCCATATGATCAGCCATTCTGTACTGGTGAGCGCACTGCTGAAGGTTTCTATCGCGTTAAAGCTGGTATCGACCAAGCGATTGCTCGTGGTCTTGCCTACGCTCCATACGCTGACATGTTGTGGTGTGAAACTGCGACTCCATGTCTTGAAGAAGCGAAGAAATTCGCGGATGCGATCCACGCAAAATACCCAGATCAGTTGCTTGCGTATAACTGCTCACCTTCATTTAACTGGAAAAAGAACTTGGATGACGCGACGATCGCTAAATTCCAGGCTGAACTTTCAGCGATGGGCTACAAGTATCAGTTCATTACGTTGGCTGGTATCCACAACATGTGGCACAACATGTTCGAACTCGCGCACAACTACGCGCGTGGCGAAGGCATGAAGCACTATGTTGAGATGGTTCAGGAGCCAGAATTTGCTGCTGCAGAACGTGGATACACATTCGTTGCACACCAGCAGGAAGTTGGTACAGGCTACTTTGATGACGTCACAACAGTGATTCAGGGTGGCCAGTCAAGCGTGACTGCACTGACAGGTTCAACTGAAGAAGAACAGTTCTAATACTGTCCTTTGGAACCAAAAAGCCCGCTATGTTCTAGCGGGCTTTTTTTATTTCCAAGCCAACTCAAAATCCATGGCTATAGTCTCTAAAATATTGATGAGAACTCAACATGCCATCCATTCGAAGCCAGCCAATTATTTGCTTAAAGACGTATCAACCGATTGGTCATGAGCTATTTCATAGCACACTACGTCAACATGCCTACAGATCTCATGAAACAATCCACATCCATGCTCTCAAAGATACGGCTCAACTCATCTCAGAGCGTGGGTTCAACACGCCAATTTTCATCAATGTCAGCTCACGCCTGATTAGCGAATCAAACCGATTCTTTCAACAGATCACTACCACACTCGAGCAACTCAAAAACGCTGACATAAAGATATATCTTGAACTCACAGAGGAATCAGCAGGACCAAGCTTTGCGAAACGTGTACAACTCCTAAAACGATTATGCACTCAAATCGTCATGGATGATTTTGGTTCCCTCTCATCGAATATTGATCGGTTAATGCAGATCCAACCCCATGCAGTCAAAATCGATCGCTTACTTCTTGAAACATTATCACCAAATCATCCAAATCAAGGCCTCTACCCGGCCTTGATTGATCTCTTCAACACTCTGCAAATCGAAATCATTGCAGAGGGAATCGAAACGGAAACACAGTATTTGTGGCTTAAAAATCATGGGGTCATCAGAGGGCAAGGCTACTATCTCGAGCCCCCTCGTATTCAAGCCGTTGTCTGACGCCTAGCTGCAAGGACCGTTTCAAACAAATCTTCTCGTCTGACAAGAAAATGAAGTCTGTGATGTGCCCCCATTGCGCCCCATAAAAGCAGTCGGTCACCCTCTTCCAACTGGAGCCCATCACCCGGAAAAGGTACCAAGTCTCCATTCAGACGAATCAGTAGAAGACAAATCAGCGGCATACTCAGATGATCCAAGCCCGGATCAACTAACAGGTCACCGAGTTTTGGGGCCATTGCAGTATGCAAAAACGGAAGGACTCCAGGTGCTTCATCGCTATCTAAAGTCAGATCAAAGTGTGCCAATTCAGGCCTCTCTGCTCCTAAACGAACATGAAGTTTTTTGATAATCCCATCGACCAACGCCTCCGGCATGATTTCGAGTTGACCTAAAAACTGATGCAATAATGGCGTTGTGATTCGTGCATACATCTCTTGCGCAATAATCCGACCCTCACGCAAGACAAAATTAAAATGACCTTGGCCAAATACTGGTTCGCTGGTTGGTTTGTTTCTGCGTGCCACTGTAACTAATTTTGGATTTTCTGATTGAGCCGTTAGAAGAATCGATAAATTGTCACCGTCATCATTGGTTCCAGCGACGATGCCAACTGCTTCATGAATTCGCGCTTCGCGTAGGGTTTGCGCTTCAGTTCCGACACCTTGAACCCAAGACCAATCGTCTTTGCTCTCGGGCGCTGTTGAACTCACCAGGCAGAATGGAATCTGTTCCCTAACAAAAGCTTCAACCATCGTTTCAGCCATTCGGCCTGTCGCACAAATGATCCAGTGCCCTGAGATTGGAATATCAACCACATCGATTTGATTGAGATCTGGATCGACTAATTCATGATAGAGCGCAAACGCGTTTGGTTTACGAATCAATTGAGTCACACTCCGGGCCGCAACTCGCAATGGGTCGATCACAACTTCAGTGTCAAAGCTTCTTAAATTACGCGTATTCGCATCAGTTGCTGAACGCGCATAGACAGGCACTCGAGGAGCTAAGATTCGCGTGTTGGTTGCCACTGTCAGATTGACTTGGTCTTGATCGGTTAACGCAAGCACCCCACGGCATAATGCGCGTTGAACACCCGCATCAACAAGTGTTTGAGGCTCGGCAACATCACCAACCAGAATATCAAGCTCGTAACTTAAGTCAGAGAGTCTTGCAGCATCTGCTCTCGTGACATCTGAATCAATCATCACACACCGGATCCCAGATTGATCCAGGAAGCGGATCAACTGACTACCAGCACCCCCAAAACCACACACAATCCAATAAGGGTATTTAATGCCATGAATTCGAGACACTGAGCGTTGATACGAACGTAAACGACGAAATGCGGGATCAGACAGTACCGCCAACACTGAACCGATCGAGTAAAGCCAAGCAATCACCGTCGAATACATCACAAACAACATCCACAACTTTTGGCTTGGAGTGAATGGATGTGGAATTTCCCCGAATCCGATCGTGGTTGCCGTGTAGCTCACCAGATAAAAAGCATCGAGAAATGAAAGGTGATAAACCAGACCGTCTGGTGTTACCCCAGGAATCAAAACGAGACCCAAAACGCTGATCGAATAAGTGACAACCAGGGTAATCAGGGGCGTCCGCAGTTCGAGCAACAATAACCACATTGCTGCTCCACGGATCCGTGACCGGCCTCGAGTGTTGGAGTTCATTAACGTTTTAATTGAATTGTCTCAGCAATTAACAACACAACGCTTGTGACATTGGCAAGCATCGCACCGCCAGCGAGTGAAACAACACTCGCCATCACCCCCACAGATACTTCACCGGTCACTTGCGTCGCATAACCCCAAATGACAGCAGCTGCGATGAGCTGGAGATCGGCAACTAAACTAGTCGCTAATAACACTGCGCCCAAGTGCGAGCGATCACCGATTTTAAGCACCGTCGCAATCAACGACACCACGAGGGCAAAGAAAAATTCGTAAGGGTTATGGTGATGTGGGTTATCAATGTCGCCGACAAAGAAGCCGAAATTCAAAGTCAATGCGAGGACGATAAAAAAAGCGAACCAGACCCGCTGGGTATTCATAAGCAACTCCAAACGATCGGGGGCTACGCCCCCTTTCGTTTATAGTCACCGATTATGCGACAGGATGCGAGACCGAGTTGAGTTTCGCTTCAGTTTCCGTTGGCAACAAATCTGCGATTGCATCGCGTTCACTGACCAACTCATCGTTGGTTGCGTCCATTTTACCGCGAGAGAAATCGCTCACATCGATCCCCTGAACGACTTTGTAGTCGCCGCCTTCACAGACAACCGGGTATGAGTAGATCACGCCTGGAGCAATCCCGTAAGAGCCATCTGAAGGAACCGCCATCGATACAACCTTGCCATTGGTTCCAAGGATCCAATCATGCATGTGGTCAATTGCTGCCTGTGCAGCAGATGCAGCAGATGAAGCACCACGTGCCTCAATAATCGCAGCACCGCGCTTCGCAACTGTTGGAATGTAATCATTCTCATACCAAGCTCGATCGATTTGATCCAATGCTGGCTGTCCTTTCACCGTGGCACGGTGCAAATCTGGATACTGGGTTGGCGAGTGGTTACCCCAGATGTAGGCGTTATCAACGTCCGTTGGCTGAACATCCAAATGGTTCGCTAAAATTCCGACCGCACGGTTGTGGTCAAGACGAGTCATTGCTGTGAACTGACGCGGATCAAGATTTGGCGCATTGCGGCTAGCGATCAAAGCGTTCGTGTTCGCCGGGTTACCGACCACCAATACACGCACGTCTTTCGATGCGTGATCATTTAGCGCTTTACCTTGAACAGAGAAGATTTTTGCATTCTCTTTCAAAAGATCAGCGCGCTCCATGCCAGGCCCACGTGGACGAGCACCGATTAAGAATACGACATTGGCATCCTTAAATCCGTCTTCTGGATTGTCATGCGTTGTGATGCCAGCCACCAATGGGAATGCACAGTCGATCAATTCCATGACAACACCATTTAATGCTGTCATTGCTGGTGGAATTTCCACCAATTGAAGGATCACCGGCTGATCTTTACCTAGCAGCTCTCCTGCTGCAATTTTAAAGAGAATTGTGTAGCTAATCGCACCGGCAGCACCAGTGACAGCAACGCGTACAGGTTGTTTCATTCCTTGCTCCTTGTCGGGGAATCGGAGTTCAAACGTAATGCCATCCATTGTCCGATGGCCCGAAGTTGTTCAGGCACCACGCTATGCTGCATGGCAAACGCCTGAAACGTAACCGGATAACCAAGCACTGATAACGAATCGCGCGCTTGTTCTCCAAGTACATAAGGGACCACGGGATCCAATGTCCCGTGGTGAATTTCGATAGGTACTGTCTCTGGCTCACGGCCTGGAGACAATGTTGGATCTTGATCACCAACCCAGTAAGTGGATAACGCTAGAATTCCTGCAATCGGCTGCTTAGAGCGAACTCCTGCATAAAGCGCAACTGCACCACCCTGGCTGAAACCAACCAAAAGAATTCGATTCGGCTCAATTCCCGCATCGATTTGAGTCTGGATAATCGCGTCAACACGATCTGCTGATTGTGAAATACCATGTACATCGATGGTACGGTCAATATCCATATGCTCGATGTCATACCAAGCAGGCATCACCATACCGCCGTTGACGGTCACTGGAATTTGTGGAGCATGTGGAAAAATAAAGCGAGTCGCTGTGCTCTCGAGACCCAAAAGGGGAAGTGCGGGTTCGAAATCATGACCACTCGCACCAAGTCCGTGAAGCCAAATAACGGCACTATCAGCTGGTTGTGTTGGTTCTACGACGACTGCGTCAAACATGAATCTTCCAATGTATTAAGGAACGCGAAGCCTAATCGCGCTAATCTATGCACGCAATGACACTTTGGCTAAACGCATGATATCGATTTTACGTCTTTTTCTTCTCGCAGTCGCAACATTTTTAGGCGGATTACTTATAACCTTCGTCTCACCTCTGAAGTTGTTCTCTCCGACAAAGCACTTGAGTTATCGGCTTGCAGCCGGCATCGCTGGGGTGTGGGCAGACTTTATGCGCTGGCTCTTAACTACTGTTGAGACCGAATATGTCATTACAGGTGACAAACTCGATCCAAAGGGGACCTATCTCATCCTCGCCAACCACCAAAGCTGGATCGACATCATGATGGTGATGATGGTCTTAGGTAAGGGAACAACGCTACCCCGCTTCTTTATGAAGTGGGAGCTAGTTTATGTGCCAGTCATCAATATCTGCGCTTGGGCACTCGACTTTCCAATCATGCGTCGCTACACCCAAGAAGATATTAAAGATCGCCCTGAACTCAAAAACCGCGATTTTGATTACGCTCACGATGTACTTTCACGAAATCCAGAGCAAGCCTGTGTCGTGGTGAATTACGCGGAAGGAACGCGGTTCACACCAGAAAAGCACAAAAAGAATCGCTCTCCGTATAAGCATTTACTCAAGCCAAAAGTTGGCGGACCACAGCTCGCGCTTGACTGTTTACGAGATCGACTCGATGGGATCATCGATATCACGCTTGCATATCCAGGAGCCAAATTGGGTGTGTGGCAATTGTTAGCAGGGCAAGTGCCCAAAGTCATGATTCATGTTGAGAAAATCGAGGTGCCAGAAGGGCTAGAAAAAACCCCGGAGACATTGGCTGAACTCAAAGCATTCCGGGGTTGGATGAACTCAATATGGGCGAAGAAAGACGCCCGTATCGAACAGATGATTAACGGTATACCGGCAAGCGATCACACATCGCCTTAACCTGATCGCGAACGCGCCCTTTCACTGCTTCGTCATCAAGGTTATCCAGAACATCGCAAATGAGATTAGCCAAATCGCGGCAATCGCTTTCAACGAAACCACGCGTTGTCACTGCAGGCGTACCGATACGAATTCCCGAGGTCACAAACGGTGACTGAGGATCATTTGGTACAGCATTTTTGTTCACCGTGATGTGCGAGTCGCCGAGGGCCGCATCAGCCGCTTTACCGGTAATTCCCTGAGCAACCAAGTCGACCAACATCAGGTGGTTATCTGTTCCGCCTGAGACAATTTTGAATCCGCGCTCAATGAAGACTGATGCCATCACTTGCGCATTCTTCACCACTTGCTCTTGATAGGTCTTAAATCCTGGCTCCATGGCTTCTTTAAAGGCGACAGCTTTACCCGCGATCGCGTGCATCAGCGGTCCACCCTGCATTCCTGGGAAAACTGCAGAGTTTAGTTTCTTATGCAATGTCTCGTCGTCTTGCCCAGACAAAATCAGACCTGAACGCGGTCCACGCAGCGTTTTGTGGGTTGTCGTCGTCACAACATGTGCATGAGGGATTGGGGATGGATAGACACCAGCCGCTACCAGACCTGCAATGTGCGCCATATCGACCAAGAAACACGCACCAACATTGTCTGCAATTTCACGCATCTTGGCCCAATCGACAACACGTGAATACGCAGAGAAACCGCCTAAAATTAATTTCGGCTTATGTTCTTCGGCAAGATCGGAAATTTGGTTGTAGTCCATGTATCCATCGGCATCAATACCGTATTGGACTGCGTTGTAGACCTTGCCTGAAAAGTTAACAGACGCCCCGTGTGTTAAGTGACCGCCATCAGCTAAAGACATACCGAGAACTGTATCACCAGCTTCCATCAACGCGAGATATGCTGCCGCGTTTGCTTGAGATCCGGCATGCGGTTGAACGTTAGCGTAAGCAGCACCGAATAGCGCTTTCGCACGATCAATCGCAAGCTGTTCGACAACATCAACGTATTCACAACCGCCGTAGTAACGCTTCCCGGGATATCCTTCAGCATATTTGTTAGTCAGCACTGATCCTTGAGCTTCTAAAACACGAGGACTTGCATAGTTTTCTGATGCTATCAGCTCAATATGATCTTCCTGACGAATAGCCTCTTGAGCCATCGCTTCAGAAAGCGCCTGATCATATTCAGAAATAGTGGAAGTCTTCGCGTACATATTCAGATCCTTCATTGCCAGTCGGGCGAGAGTCGCACATAATAACCGCTCGACTGCCAAGGTGAAATAACGAACTTGGCATGTATCTGAGGGAGAGCGCTTTCAAAGCCGCCGAAGGAGCAACCGACCCGGAAACTCTCAGGCAACAGGACCGCAGATACACATAGGTCGAATCTGGAAAGAAGCATCACGCTCACCGAAGGAGTAAGGGATTTATCCTGAATCTCTCAGGTCAATGACAGATGGGTCATGCGCAACAGCCTGCAAGGAGCATGCATGACAGATCTACACACGCTAGTACTCGAACAATTCCACGCCGAACAAGGCGCTAAGTTTGCACCCTTCGCCGGCTACAAAATGCCAATCCAATACCCCTTGGGCGTTAAAGGCGAGCATCTCCATACGCGTGATGCTGTGGGGCTCTTTGATGTCTCGCACATGGGGCAGCTTTTGATCGAGGGCCCTGGAAGTACCGAAGCGCTCGAGCATCTTGTTCCCGCGGCACTTAAAGAAATGGTTCCAGGGCAAATTCGTTACTCGCAGCTTACATTGGAAAACGGCGGCATCTTAGATGATTTGATGTTAACCCGATGGGATGACACCACATGGGGACTCGTGGTTAACGGCGCCTGTAAGCACAGTGACATGGATCACCTTAAAGCCCATTTACCAAATACGGTGCAGATGACCTATTTTGATGCGCATGCATTGATCGCAGTGCAGGGCCCTAAAGCGCGAGAAGTGCTTTCTCGCCTCATCCCGGAGGCAGCCGATCTCGTTTTCATGCGAGCGATTCAAACTACTTGGAATGGGCACCCCATTACATTGTCATGCTGTGGATATACCGGTGAGGATGGATACGAAGTCTCGATCACGAATGACTCGGCGTTCGAGCTTGCAGACGCATTGACTGCTCTTGAAGAATCGACATGGGTCGGTCTCGGTGCAAGAAACTCTTTGCGTTTAGAGACAGGCCTCTGTCTCTACGGTAATGACTTAACAACTGAAACCACTCCGATTGAAGCGGACCTCCTTTGGTCTATCCAAAAGCGTCGTCGTACAGAGGGCGGATTTTTGGGTGCGGACATTATCCTCCAACAAATCAATGCGGGGGCATCTCGTAAGCGCGTAGGTATCGCGCCTGCTGACGGTCGCACTCCATTAAGAGATCACACGATTCTCAAAAATAGTTCTGGAGAAGTGGTTGGCGAGATCACTTCCGGAGGATTTGGACCCACCCATGAAGGGCCTGTGGCCATGGGCTATGTGTCACAAAATATGAGTACACTCGGAACCGAATTAATCGCAGAGGTTAGAGGCAAGGCACTTCCATGCACTGTCTGTGACCCCATCTTTGTTCAACAGCGCTACGTACGCTCACTTTAAGCCACAAGAAGGACCCCGTTATGACTGTCAAATACACGCGCGAACACGAATGGATCCGTATCGAAGGCGATACAGCCACTGTCGGCATCACCTTTTATGCACAAGAACAACTTGGTGATGTCGTGTTTGTCGAACTCCCAGAAGCTGACACATCTGCTGATCAAGGTGCAGAAGTCGCTGTTGTCGAATCTGTCAAAGCGGCTAGTGACATCTATGCCCCTGTGACTGGCACGATCATCGAATCGAATGAAGAACTTTCAGAACGACCAGAGCTCGTAAATGAAGACCCAGAAAATGATGGCTGGTTCTTCAGGATGCAATTATCTGATCCTTCTGAACTCGATGATCTGCTTGATGAGGCTGACTATCAGGCATTTATCCAAGAAGAATTGTAAGAGGTAGTTTGAGTGAAGCAGGAAATGACATTTCGTGACCGTCACATCGGTTTATCTGACGATGAAAGAGCGTTGATGCTCAACACTCTGGGACTTAACTCCATGGATGAGTTAGCCAAACAGGTTGTTCCAGACAATATTCGTAAACAGACACGGATGTCACTTCCTGATGCGTTATCGGAAGTTGATGCTCTCGCCGAACTCAAATCCATTGCATCGAAAAACCAAGTCGTAAGAACACTCATCGGCCAAGGGTATTATCACACGCTGACACCTGCTGTTATTCAGCGGAACGTACTTGAGAACCCAGCGTGGTACACAGCCTATACACCTTATCAGCCAGAAATTTCTCAAGGTCGTCTTGAAGCGCTCTTTAACTATCAAACAATGGTGGTTGAGTTAACTGGAATGGCTGTCGCAAATGCATCTCTTCTTGATGAAGGAACTGCTGCTGCAGAAGCAATGACACTGTGCGAGCGAAGCTCCAAGTCGAAATCGAATCGCTTTTATATCGCATCGAACCTCTTCAGCCAAACGCGCGCAGTGATCGAAACGCGCGCCAAGCCGCTACGATTTGAGCTTGTTGAATTTGATGCGCATAGCCCACCTGCTTTTGAAGACGCTTTCGGGCTGATCGTCCAATACACCGGAAGCGACGGATCAGTGGTCGATATCAAGCCATTAATCCAAAATGCAAAAGAGAAAGGCATTCTAACGATCGTTACTGCCGACATCTTGAGCCTTACTGTTCTTGAAGGCCCAGGACACTTGGGTGCGGACATTTGCTTAGGTTCAACTCAGCGTTTTGGTGTTCCAATGGGTAATGGCGGACCTCATGCCGCATTTTTTGCAGTCACTGACAAACTCAAACGAAATATCCCAGGTCGCCTAGTCGGTCAGTCGATTGACTCTGAAGGACGCCATGCCTTTCGGTTAACGCTGCAGACTCGCGAGCAACATATCCGCCGGGAAAAGGCCACGAGCAACATCTGTACAGCGCAAGTGTTACTGGCGAACATTGCAGGTTTCTATGCCTGCTATCACGGTCCGTCGGGTCTGGCTGCTCAGGCACACCGTGTCCATCGGTTGGCTTCTCGCTTCCATCAAGGAATCAAAGAAAAAGGCCAATTGGTCAACGATACCTTCTTTGATACGGTATCTGTCCGCGTTTCCGACGCTGACGCGATGCTTGCTAAAGCACTGGAAGCCGGCTTCAACATTCATAAAGCGGATGCAACAACTGTCTCTGTTTCATTTGATGAAGCCTCCAATGAGGCGGAACTCGAATCGCTTGCGAAGATCTTCGATATCACACTGGGCCAAGGTGCGGTTGCACTTCCAAATCAGCTGCTTCGCACAACAGAATTCATGACGCAAGAAGCATTCAATACACATCATTCAGAAACAGAAATGATGCGTTATCTTCGAAAACTATCTGATCGAGATCTTGCACTTGACCGCGCGATGATCCCGCTCGGATCCTGCACGATGAAACTGAACGCAGCCTCAGAAATGGCTCCTATTACGTGGCCAGAGTTTGCAAATATCCATCCATTCGCGCCCGAAAACCAGCGTCTTGGCTATGCAGAAATGATTCACAACCTCAATGAATGGCTGGCTGAGATTACTGACTATGCTGGCATTTCGTTGCAGCCGAACTCTGGGGCACAAGGTGAGTATGCAGGTCTTCTCGCAATTCAGGGATACCACGAGTCACGTGGTGAAGCGGACCGTACAATTTGCCTAGTCCCTTCTTCTGCACACGGAACGAATCCAGCGTCTGCACAGATGGTGGGTCTTGATGTTGTTGTGATCGGTTGTGACCAGGACGGGAATATCGATTTAGATGACCTCAAAACGAAGGTGGAACAGTATGGCACCAATGTATCGTGTCTAATGATCACCTATCCGTCGACACACGGCGTGTTTGAAACTCATGTCCAAGAAGTATGCGAAATTGTTCACTCTGTTGGTGGCCAGATCTATTTAGATGGTGCGAACTTGAACGCACAAGTTGGACTAACAAGCCCAGGCATCATCGGTTCTGATGTATCGCATTTGAATTTACATAAAACGTTCTGTATTCCGCACGGTGGTGGCGGACCAGGTGTGGGCCCAATTGGTGTCGCTGAACACTTAAAGCCTTTTATGCCAGGGCATCCTGAGTTCACAACACAGTCTCCTGTCGGCCCAGTGTCTGCAGCACCATTTGGTTCTGCGATGATTCTGCCCATTTCCTGGATGTATATCCGCATGATGGGACCTGATGGATTAAAGGATGCGACTGAAAACGCTATTTTGTCAGCAAACTACATTGCGAAGCGTCTCGCATCGCACTATCCAATTTTGTATACAGACGCAAAAGGCTTCGTAGCACATGAATGCATTCTCGATACACGTGTAGTCAAAGACAGCGCGGGTGTCACTGTTGATGATATCGCCAAACGACTGATCGATTATGGTTTCCATGCGCCAACAATGAGCTGGCCAGTCGCCGGAACTTTGATGATTGAGCCAACAGAAAGTGAACCTCTATGCGAGCTCGACAGGTTCTGTGATGCCATGATTGCTATTCGCGAAGAAATCACCGAGATCGAATCTGGGAAAGGGTCAGCAGATGACTCGATTCTCCGTCACGCTCCGTATACAGTTGAATCGGTAACAACTGATGACTGGCCGCACATGTTTTCGCGGCAACAAGCAGCATTCCCGGTTGATTCATTAAAGAAAGATCGGTATTGGCCACCTGTTGGTCGGATTGACAATGTGTACGGCGACCGCAATCTTGTCTGTAGTTGCCCTCCACTGTCTGAATACACAGACACACCAACGGAAGCTGCATGACAGATCATAAAGCGCGCCCGAAAAGTGGCGATAAAATCATCAACGATGTCGGCGTCAAGGCCATCAAAAACGGCCAGAAACGTCGAACAGACGAACAAGCCCCACGTGGCGATAAGCCAAAGTGGCTGCGCTTTGTAAGCCCTGGCGGCCAAGGCTACCAAGACGTTAAAAAGATTGTCCGAACACACCGTTTGTCGACGGTTTGTGAAGAGGCGATGTGTCCTAATATCGGTGAATGCTGGAGCGCCGGCACTGCCACAATCATGCTGATGGGCTCAGTGTGCACGCGCGCATGTAAATTCTGTGCAGTCGATACTGGGAATCCAAAAGGATGGCTCGATCTTGAAGAGCCCGCAAATACAGCAGAGTCTGTCGCTTTGATGGGCCTTAAGTATGTCGTTTTGACCAGTGTGAATCGTGATGATCTCGACGATGGTGGAGCCAATCATTTCGCGGCAACCGTTCGTGCGATCAAACAGCAAAGCCCGGAGACAGCGGTTGAAGCACTAACACCTGATTTCCAAGGTGTCATGTCCGATGTGGAAACCCTAGTCGATTCCGGACTTGAGGTATTCGCCCAGAATGTTGAAACGGTAAAACGCCTGACTCACCCAGTTCGCGATCCACGAGCAAGCTACGAACAAACCCTTGCTGTGCTCGCCCATGGAAAAAAACATCGTCCTGAAGTCTTGACGAAAACAAGCCTCATGCTGGGCCTTGGTGAAACCGAAGACGAAATCAAGCAAGCAATGGATGACATGCGTGAGCACCATGTTGATATCGTGACCTTTGGACAATATCTGAGACCGACAGTGAATCACTTACCGGTGGATCGATATGTTGCACCTGAAGAATTCGATCTCTATCGGGAATGGGGATTAGAGCGAGGGTTCCTTGAAGTTGTCTCAGGCCCAATGGTTCGCTCAAGCTATCGGGCGGAGCAAGCATTACTGAAAAATAACGCTGGCATCTCAAATGCAGCGCTTAAAGAGCGTGCAATCCCTATCAAACAACTATGAAACCGTTAGCGCTTGCCGTCTTTGTTGCAACCCTCGGTATCACTGGATGCCAAAATCCGGTTAGAGATCCGATCGACTCTGTCGTACAGGTCGTCACAGATCCAAAGAAAGAAGTTCAAAAAGGGACACGCCAATATCCATTTGCCTTAGCGCAATCTGGTGGTGATCTGACCCAATTCCCAGTAACGACCGCCTATCTCAATGGATTAATCCAACGCCTAGCCAAAACGGCAAACTCTCCCTTCCCATGGGAAATTCGGCTCATTAACGATGGCTCGATCAATGCTTGGGCATTGCCTGGCGGAAAAATGGGTGTGAATTACGGTCTACTCAAAGCGGTCGAGACAGAAGCGGAACTGGTGTCGGTCTTAGGTCATGAAATGGCACACAGTATTGAGCTCCATGGCACTGGCCGCGAAACCTTTGGTGCCTTGGTCGGATTGGCCGCACAAGTCATTGAGATTGGCATCTCTGAACCAGGAACCAAGCCTGGCTCAAATAAGCTGATTGGTCTTGGTCAAAACATCTTAATGGGTCAGTACAGCCAATCGAATGAACTTGAAGCAGATCGTGTCGGCGTCGATCTTATGGTCCGCGCAGGATTTGATCCTCGAGGCGCTATTGGGATGCAAGAGAAACTCGCAAAGCTTGGATCAGGCGGAAATTCTGTTGCGCAAAAACTACTCGGAACACACCCAATCAGTCGCGAGCGCTTGGCCGCAATCAAATCCGAAGTCAGTAAGTACCCTCAGGCTGGGCAGTCAACGAGTGACGCTTTTGCTCAGGCACAATCCGAAATCAAACAATTAGAATCTGGCTTACAACTGGTTACTGAGGCCCGTAAGGCCGGTACTGAAAAGCAATTTTCAGATGCCTTGAAGCTCACAGAACGCGCACTCAAAATTCTTCCCAATGAGCACAGTGTGTGGCGTCTTCAGGCTGAATTACTCGTCGCTAATAATGAACCGCGACAAGCGATTCAATCAGCACTCAAGGTCCGCGACTTGAACCCAAGTGATCCGATTTCCGAATTATTACTCGGTTATTGTTACGATTCTGCAGGCGACAAAGCCAATGGTGATTTGGCTCGCTCACGAGCCAAACGACTGGTGAAATAAAAAAGCGGATCGTTGATCCGCTTTTTTTGTTAAGACTCAGATGTCTCGGGCTCTTCATCAAGCTCAAGCCACATGGCATTAAGAATGCCAAATGCACTGGCTAGACCGACACCAAGAATCCACGTGAAATACCACATATCGCCTCCTTAATAGAGCGTGTGCTGATTATCTTCGACATACTCTTCAGTCACGCGACCAAACAGCACCTTAAAGACCCAT
>Ga0181587_10002198_pt1 | contig 16283 bp, 15 predicted proteins | sample 071ome_27_FD_132463 | JGI IMG/M metagenome (GOLD analysis project Ga0181587, IMG submission 132463) | Coastal salt marsh microbial communities from the Groves Creek Marsh, Skidaway Island, Georgia - 071409AT metaG (megahit assembly) | ecosystem: Environmental > Aquatic > Marine > Intertidal...
CTGTCGACCTGTGGAAATGAGATCTCCAGTTGCCTCAGGGCTGGCACCAGAGCACCCCCGCAGGCCTTGGAATAGGCTTCTTTTAAGGTCCATAACTCATAGAAGCGAATCGTGCGCTCACCGGGAGACAGGGAGCATAGACTGGAATACTCGAGCTGGCAGAAATACCGTCGGGCAATGGCAAGCATCGATCTTTCGGCGGAAATTAACTCCACATCGACCCCCATACTCTCGCTTGCCGAGATGGCAATCGCGACCCAGCGGCCGCTGTGGGACACATTAAAATAGAGTGGCCCGCTCGTCCCGGGCGAGGCGATGTTCGGCTTGCCATGAGGGTTTTTGCTGAAGCGCCACCTCGCTGGTTCGATATCGCGAAAATAACTGGACAGAACATTTCGCACTGCCGTTCGCGTCAGGCAGTATTGCTGCCGATCCTGCTCGCGACGAAACTCCGCAGCCCTCTTCTTTTCCTCGTCATCGAGTATTAGCACTTCGGCACCGAAGGTTTCCGGTCTATGGCGCTCCAGGTCCAGGATCCACAGATGGATCTGCTGCGAAATTGGAGGCCGAGGCACGACCTGCTGATGCTGCAGACCGATCATGCCGACTCCATCTCGGGATACACACAAAGCAATTGTTTCCTGGCAATGCGATCCTCGGTCGGATAGCCGAATGCATTATTCACGTAATGAGTTGCGCCCTTTTGCATTGATCGATTGACATGGCTGTGGCCATAAACGTGTATCTGAGATTTCAGCATTTCAACTTGGTGCCCAAGACCTTTGCTGCCAAGCACTGGGTATACGGCACGTTTCCCCGGGGGTATCCCATCCGGCATCAGGTCGATTCTCGGAACGAAGTGCGAGTAGCTTATTACGGTAGCATTGGACTCCGTAAGCAAGTGTTCGTTAAGAGCAAGAAAATGCCGATTGATCGTGGCACTATCGCCGAGATAATCTGGCCATGCACAATCCCGATAATCGCGCCAGGCTCGCAGGAGATGACGACCAGGTCTGGCAAAAGAGTAATCGTACCAGCCATAAAGCGGAACCAGAGACAATTCGCCATCTCTGAAGCAATCGGTATGGACTTCCAGTGACGAACAGAGTGCCTGCACAGCAGCGAATTTGTCCAGGGAACAGCGGAACCGGGAACCACGAATCCACAACTCATGATTTCCCACAATGAAACACAGGTGCAGAAATTTTCCCTTCAACACCTCCAGAGTCTCGGCGAGTAATCCCATATCGTCGCTGACATCTCCTGCAAGAATCAGAATATCCTGCTGATAGTCAAAGTCGGACAGGGCGCGCACCCAGGCCAGGTTGTCCGAATAGTCAACGTGAATGTCAGAAATTGCATGCACTCGCATACTGTGTGCTACCTGTGAAACTCTTTTCGCTCAGTTCAATGTCATTTGAACCCGTTACACCGGCGGGGAACCATAATCGGGAAGGTCGAGCAATTACTGCACCTGTTTAAAAAAAACAGTAGCAGCCCCGCCCCAAAGACTATTCGTCCAGGACTGGTATCTTGAGCTTCTTTTTGATCCAGCAGCGAACGAATCCTGCAAGCGCCAGGTAATCTTGCTCCCGCGGATCAGTTTCGCGCCAGGTCAACCCGATCTCTCGGGAAACCTTTTCATCCTTGAAGCTCCTGATATCGAGGCCCGATTTTCCATGGATGCCAGCTTTGACCGCGATCTCCGGCAACAAGGTAACACCAAGCCCATTGGCGACCATTTCCACCAGGGTGTGCAGGCTGGTTCCCTGATAGACCAGATCAAGTTGGGGCGACTCCAGCTTGCACGCCTCGAGGGCATGATCGCGAAGGCAATGCCCTTCCTCGAGCAGCAGCAATTTTTCCCCCTGCAGCTGTCGTTGTTGCACAACAGAGGCATTTTTAAGCGGGTGACCCGGCGGTAAAAGCAACTCAAAACCGTCGCGAAAGAGGCGTTCCACACGCATATCCGGCAAGGGATAAGGTAATGCCAGCAGCACCGCGTCAAGCTCTCCCTGCTGCAGGCGAGCAAACAAGTCAGCACTAAGTCCCTCTTTGAGAAAGAGCTTCAAATCTGGATATTCAGCGCGCAAATCCGCCAACATTTTTGGCAGCAGGAACGGTCCAATCGTTGGAATCACTCCTAATCGCAGGTCGCCAGATAGCGGTGCCTGACTGGCTTGGGCAATCGCCACCAGGTCTTCCGCATTGCCCAGCAAAAGCCGGGCCTGTCTTAACACCTGTTCACCAACCGGGGTAACGAGAACATTTTTTTTATTGCGCTCGAAGATAGTAATCCCGAGCTGGGACTCAAGCTCCTGGATGCCGGCGCTCAGAGTTGACTGGGTAACATGGCAGGCTTCTGCTGCCTTGCTGAAATGACGATGCTCGGCCACCGCGCAGAGGTATTTGAGCTGCTTTAAACTGGGGAAAGACGCCATAATTTGATATCGATAAATTCGATCTGATGCTAAGAAAAAATCAATTAGATTCTATTATTGATTTGGCGTAAGGTACACCGCTCAAGCTGATGGCATCTTCAAATAATTGCTGACTGTCAGAGTCGACGTTGATGCCAACCCGGCTATCGAATCTGGTCCATTGACACACCCCACAGGAGAATCGTTATGTCACTGAAAGGATCCAAAACTGAAGAAAACCTGAAGGCTGCCTTTGCAGGCGAATCTCAGGCTAACCGCCGCTATCTGTATTTCGCTCAGAAAGCAGACGTCGAAGGTTATAACGACGTCTCAGCCCTGTTCCGCTCCACTGCGGAAGGTGAAACTGGTCATGCGCACGGCCACCTGGAATATCTGGAAGAAGTAGGTGACCCGGCCACCGGCATGCCAATCGGCGGTACTGCCGATAACCTGCGATCAGCAGTGGCAGGCGAAACCCACGAGTACACGGATATGTACCCGGGAATGGCCAAGGACGCCCGTGATGAAGGATTCGATGAAATCGCCGATTGGATGGAGACTCTGGCAAAAGCCGAGCGCTCCCACGCCAACCGATTCCAGAAAGCCCTTGACACCCTGGATAGTTAATATTCCAACTTAATCCTGGAGCGGACTCTGTTTCGCGCCCGGAAACTCCTGTCCATCGGCCGCACTGAATTCTCAGGGTGGCCGTTTGGACATCTACGGTAAATCCTAAACAGACCTTTCAAGAGTTAAGTGATGGCAAATGAGTCAGGCAGAGAAGGTGGTCTGGAAGCCCCAACCAGGCACCCGTTGAATCAAAACGATCCCAAGTTTTGGGATGAAGCGGACCTCAACAAGGAACTTGAGCGCGTCTATGACATCTGTCATGGCTGTCGGCGCTGCGTGAGCCTTTGCAACGCGTTTCCAACCTTGTTTGACCTTGTCGACGAAAGCGACACAATGGAGGTCGATGGAGTGGCCATTGCCGATTACGGAAAAGTAGTCGATCAATGCTATCTCTGTGATCTTTGCTATCTGACCAAGTGTCCTTACGTTCCGCCCCACGAGTGGAATGTCGATTTTCCTCATCTAATGTTGCGTGCCAAGGCGATCAAGTTTAAAAAAGGTGACACCCGGTATCGTGACAATCTGATCACCAGTACCGACCTTATTGGCAAAGCTGCGACTGCTCCGCTTGTTAATAACATTGTCAATGCCGCTAACCGCAACAAAACATTGCGCGGCGTGCTGGATAAAGCCCTAGCAATTCACGAAGATGCCAGACTTCCCGAATACAAGCGTCCCACTCTCAGGCAACAGTTCCAGGACAAAACTCCTGGCGGTGATGGAGAAAACAAGGTTCTGCTGTTCACGACCTGTTACTGCAACTACAACGAACCGGATATTGGCGCGAGTGTTATCAAAGTTCTCGAGCATAACGGGGTCGACGTTGTCCTTATGAATCTTGAACACTGCTGCGGTATGCCCAAGCTTGAACTGGGAGACCTGCAGACGGTCGAACGTTTGATGGAGAAAAATATCCCTGAACTTTTTGAGCACGCCAGTGCCGGCTACAGTATTGTCGCTGCGGTACCCTCCTGTGTGCTGATGTTCAAGCAGGAATTGCCCCTCATGTTTCCTGACGATGAACGCGTAGCTGCAGTGGCCCGCGCCTTTAACGATCCGTTCGAGTATCTTTTCAAACTGCACCGGGAAGGCAGATTAAACACCGATTTCAAAAACGCACTGGGAGACATCAGCTATCACGTCGCCTGCCATCAACGGGTTCAAAATATCGGACCTAAAACCAAGCAGGTACTGGAATTGATCCCCGATACCACGGTAACCAATATCGAAAGATGCTCCGGGCACGACGGAACCTATGGCGTGAAGAAAGAAACTCTGAAATTCGCCAACAAGATCGCCGCCCCTATCGTGCGACAGATCAAGCAGAAAGAACCTGATCACTTCGGTAGCGACTGCCCGGTTGCCGGCCGGCACATAGAAAACAATCTGGACAACGGCAAATCGCACGAACACCCGATCGAGCTGCTCTGCAAAGCTTACGGATTGGACTAGCCTGTTTAAAACCTTTGAAACCACTGAGGCAAATGAAACCCATGAAGAAAATTGCTATTGACGATTTGCAAAGTAATGAGGCCTATGAAGCTCAAAGGCCTGCATTTCGCAAGGCGATGATAGAACATAAGAACAACCGCCGCGTCGAATTAGGCCCTAACACTACGTTACACTTCGAAGACTATATGACCATGCGCTACCAGGTACAGGAATTGATGCGCGTGGAAAACATCACCAGCGTAGACGAAATCCGGCAAGAGCTTGAAGCCTACAACCCGCTCATACCTGACGGCAGCAATCTCAAAGTTACATTCATGATCGAATACCCGGATGAGGTTGAACGGCGCCAGCAGCTGGCCCGACTAATTGGTATCGAGAACAAAATCAGTATCAAAGTAGATGAGCTGGAGCCGATTTACCCAATTGCCAATGAGGATTTGGAACGGAGCACAGCGGACAAGACGGCGTCGGTTCATTTCCTGCGTTTCGAATTCACCGCAGAGGCCATAGAAGCCGCCAGAAGTGGCGCACCATGGACCATCAGCTGTGAGCATGAGAACTACCGTTTCGCAGCGAGTGTACCCGACCATGTGCGAGCTTCGCTGGTCAAAGACTTTGCTTGACGCCTGGTAGGCAGTCCGCCGGCAGTTGAGGTACTATTTCCGTTCACGGTTGCTATGTTTGGCACGCCTGTCCGACGACCGTCACAATAGCTTGGTCCAATTGAGAGGAATGGCATTTATGAAGACTGCACTTAATTTGCTCGCGTCAATAACGGTTCTGGCAGCCATGCAGCCCACGCTGGCAAACCCGCCCGTCAGTTCGATACGGATGATAAATCCGACCAATTTCTCACTGGATCACAGTGAACTGACCGGTATCAGGATGCAGATGCAGGCAGCGATTGACAGCGGCCACCTTCCCGGCGCCATGTTAATGATCGGCAATAATGATGGAGTCGGCGCTCTGCTGACGGTTGGAACCGAGGGCCCGAATGACACCGACCCGGTCAATACTGACACCATCTGGCGCATATACTCGATGACCAAGCCGGTAATCAGTGTGGCCACCATGATGCTGGTCGAGGAAGGGCTCATTGAGCTGGACGACCCGGTCGGTAAATTTATTCCGGAATTCGCCAATCTGACAGTCATCGATGAAGAGTCCGGCAATGCGCGCCCGGCACAGACTGTCATGACGGTACAGCATTTACTCACCCAAGAATCCGGTATAGTTCAGGCAATTTTCGCCAGTGGCACACCATTGGGAGACCTCTACCAGCAAAATGTCAGCACCAGCGGCAAAACGGCCTTCGAAGTAGCACAGAGCATTGGCCGACTCCCTGTCCTTTTCGAGCCAGGAACAAGGTGGCATTATGGACATTCCACTGATGTGCTGGGGGCGGTTATTGAAGTGGCCGCAGGTGAACCACTGGACCAATTGCTGCAAGAGCGAATTTTCAATCCCCTGGGCATGGACGACACTTCCTTCTGGGTTCCAGCGAGCAAGGCGTATCGAATAGCCGAACCAATTCACGGGCAGATGGGAGACAATACCGTCGCACAACCATTTCTCTCTGGTGGCGGTGGCCTTAATTCGACCATTGAAGATTACGCCAGGTTTGCAAACATGCTCCTGAATGGCGGTGAATACCATGGGGTGCGCATTATCGAGGAAGACACTCTGAACCTCATGACACAAAAATTCATTGGTGAGAGCGTTTCCCGGGAGCACTTTTTTTACGGCGACCGTGGCGACTGGGGACTGGGATTCCATCTTCAACCCACTACCGACGATCCGAGCGGACCACATAATTTCGGATGGCGAGGTATTGGTGGGACACTTTTTCTGGTGGACCGCGAAAACAACTTCTACCTGTTATACATGGAACAGCGACGCGGTGGACCTCGCGGAGCTCCATTTAGCAATAATGCGGCGCAGCAGGTTATCTACGAGGCTATGAGAGACTAATCCTGCTTCGATTGAAATTTTTAATGCGCTAATTTAACAGGTCGTATTTCCGCAGATAGCCGCGCAGCTGGTGATAGGTAAGGTTGAGCCGCTCGGCAGCTTTTCTCTGATTAAACTGGCAATGCTCCATGGCTTGCCTGATCAGGTCGACTTCAAATTTCTGCACAGTTTCCTTGAAATCGATTTGCTCACCCGCTTTCAGATGCGGCGATACGGCGTCGGATGCGGCCGTGACCTGAAATTTCCCAGACGGATTAGTATCAGTCTCCGCAGCTTTTGAGGCGATACCCACTCGAAAGGGCGATTCAAACGGATTAAAAATCAGTTCGGAAACCTTCTGGTCACCATGCTGGTAGACGGCACGTTCAATTACGTTTTTTAGCTCCCGCACATTACCCGGCCACTCGTAGGCGAGCAGCGCTTTTTCAACTTTGCTGGTAAATCCGGGAAAGTACTCGCCACCGATTTCATTCACCATGCCCATGGCAAAGTGCTCCGCCAGGATCAGTATGTCTTCCCTGCGTGCCCTCAGAGGTGGAAGCGTAATTACATCGAACGCCAGGCGATCGAGCAGATCATCCCGGAACCTTCCCTGGCGGGCCAATGCAGGGAGGTCTTCGTTGGTCGCTGCTATCAGGCGCACATCCACAGTCAGAGTTTCATTCCCCCCAAGGCGTTCAAATTCCCCGTATTCAATCACCCTGAGTATCTTCTCCTGCACCGACATGGAAGTATTCGCAAGCTCATCCAGAAATAGCGTGCCTCCGTCAGCCCGCTCAAAGTAGCCTTTACGCTGCCTGGTTGCGCCCGTAAAGGCCCCTGCCTCATGACCGAATAACTGCGCCTCTAACAACGATTCGCTCATTGCCGCGCAATTGATCTTGAGAAAATTTTGTTCCCAGCGGCGGGAAAGGAAGTGCAGCCTGGCGGCAACAAGTTCTTTGCCTGTGCCTCTCTCGCCTACGATGAGAATAGGCTTGTTCAGTGGCGCCACCAGGGAAATGTGCTCCTGCATTTCCAAAAAGGTGGCCGACTCACCGATCATACGTGGCAACGATTTACCAGATCTTATTTCCATATTTATCAGTATCTTAATTAACTATTCAAAGAAAGAAGCTTAGCTCTTCCCGGTTCGAAGCCACCGCCCCGCGGGCGCTGGTCGCAATCGAAAGTGTAACGCAAACCAGAGAGTGGTGAAAATCGCCATTTATTAACACTTTTAGCACAACCGAAGACATCGCTTTGTGGATAGTGAATTTTTTCCTCACTATTTTCAATATGTTAGGAACAACGAGAATAATTGGCACGTTCCCTGCTCAGTTAACACACAAGTAGTCATGAAATCACGGCTACAAGGGAAAACTCATAACTTTCGAGGTACGATTCATGAGCATATTTTCGCGAATGACAGATATCGTCAACTCCAACATCAGCGCCCTGCTCGACAAGGCGGAGAATCCCGAGAAGATGATCAGGATGGTCATCCAGGAAATGGAGGAAACTCTGGTAGAAGTTCGCAGCGGTACCGCCAAGGTTTTGGCCGAAAGAAAAACACTTACCCGGCGCGTTGAGCAACTTAAACGTCAGGCGCAAGACTGGGAGGAGAAAGCAGAGCTTGCTCTGAATAAGAACAGAGAGGATCTGGCGAAAGCCGCACTGGTGGAAAAAGGCAATACCAATGCCACCGTCGAGGTAATGGAAAAAGACATTGGCAAGCTGGATTCGACACTGGATAAGCTCAGCTCCGAAATAGAGCAATTACAAACCAAGCTCAATGATGCCCGCGCCCGACAAAAAAGTATTGTCATGCGAACCAGGGCAACCAAGTCCCGGCTGGACGTCAATAGGCAGCTACATAACTACACTATTGACAACGCTATGGACAAATTTGAGTATTACGAGAGAAGGATCGACGCAATGGAAGGGCAAATGGAAAGTGTCAGTGTCGAGCAGAAAAGCCTTCAAAGTGAGTTTGACGAACTTGCCCGGCAGGAAAAAATCGATCAGGAACTGCAAGCACTTAAAGACAAGCTGACGAAGTAGGATAACGCCATGGGTGTATTCGAATTCATAATTTCACTGGTCAGCATAATTCTGGGCTGCGTAACTCTGTGGCTGCTGCTGTTTTACGCACGGCGCGACAAGCGTCCCAGGAATACCGCGCCAGATACGCGGTACAGTATTGATCAGTTATCTTCGATGGCAGAGTCCATGCAAGAACGCATCGATACCCTGGAATCCATTCTCGACGCTGAGATTCCGGACTGGAGGGAGCAAAATGAGCAGCCGGCCAAACACTCTTCGAATTAATAGGGAAGAACGCCGTTTTCTGGGTGTCTGTGCAGGAATTGCCGACTACCTCGACATGCCGGCTGCACTTGTTAGGGTCATCTTTGTTCTCAGTATTCTAACCTGGCCGACGCTTGTCATCGCATACTTCGCGCTGTATTTCTGGTTGGACAGAAATCTGAATTCCGAAAAAGTTGCAGACTGGCTCAGCGGAAGCGCCCCCACCCAGCATTTAAAAAACCTGGACTACCGCCGGCCGCTCTATCGCAATATGCGTAACAACCGTGTTGCCGGTGTCTGTAGCGGCATCGCCGACTATCTGGAGATCAGGGCATTCTGGGTACGTTGCGCCACCATACTCGCGGTATTCATTCTTGGCCCCTACGCATTACTGGCGTACGGCGTCGGCTGGTTGGTCATAGAACCGAATCCGGCACCCCGACATGGCAAACGAAACCGGCGCCACCGTCGCGACAGCAGGCGACACCGAATGACATCGAGCAGGATCAACAGCTACAGGGAAGAAAACCCAGACGCATTCACAGAAGAATCTTACGGAGCGTCAAGCGCAGATACTGAGGACCGAGGCAATGACGCCATCGATGATGCATCTTTAACCGGGAAATCACGGTCGGTGACCATTGACATGAACCTCCGACGCAGTGGGCATACGGCAAGCAGCCGACATTCCTTTAATGAAAAGGCCGCCGAAGAATGCGCCGACAGCTTTTACAACATGGAGAACCGATTGCGTGAACTTGAGGCATTCATCACTTCAAAGAAATTTCGCCTGCACTGCGAAATCAATAGGATTTAGACTTTATAATGGTCTTCTTTTGATGGGTGCATAGCACCCTGCTCAGGGTCGGCAACAGTCAAGACTGAAGTCCCAATTCGCAGTAAAATACCCCATTTGCACCCGACGTTCAGCGAACAGGACGAAAAAACTTAGCCATGAAATTCTGCCACCACTGCGGCGGCACCGTGCTGCAACGCATCCCGGACGGTGATGACAAACTACGATACTGTTGCACTAGCTGCGACGTCATCTTCTATCAAAATCCCAAGAATATTGTCGGGACCGTGCCGACTTTCGAGCACAAGGTACTGCTGTGCAAGCGCGCGATCGAACCGCGACGGGGTCTATGGACACTGCCAGCCGGATTTATGGAAAATGGCGAGACAACGCTGGCTGGCGCTATCAGGGAGACCGCCGAAGAAGCTGGCGCCCGGGTTAAAGTTCAGCAAAACAATCTTTATACCCTGTTCAATCTCCCTTACATAAATCAGGTATACCTGTTCTTTCGCGCCGAACTTCAGGATCTGAATTTCAACCCCGGCGCAGAATCGTTAGCAGTTGAATTATTCAGCCAGGATCAAATCCCCTGGAGTGAAATAGCCTTTCCTGTAGTTCGCAGCACCCTGGAGCATTATTTTGAGGATTTGCCAAAAAATACCTTTCCAGTCCGCATGTTTGATGTGCACTACGACGGTAACCGGCAGATAAACACCAATCTGATCAGTCACAGCCATGAGTAGTCACTGCGCAGATAACCGACCCCGTGGAGACATTACATTGATCGTGATAGACACCCTGAAACTCGGCACAATTCTGTTATTGCTTTTCAGCAAATCCCTGCTCGCCCAGGAAGGACCGTTTCTGTACGTCCTCGGGGTTGCTCAGGATGCAGGATTTCCCCAGGCAGGGTGCTACCAGGCACATTGCCTCCCAGGCTGGGAAAATCCTGCCGCCAGACGCGGTGCCACATCACTGGCTGTTATTGACCCTGCCGCCGGCCTCAAATATTTGTTTGAAGCGACTCCGCAGCTGCCAGAACAGCTTTATGCGCTGGAGCAGGTCGCCCCTGACACCGACTATCGACTGGACGGAGTTTTCCTGAGCCACGCCCACATCGGCCACTATGCTGGGCTCATGTATTTTGGTCGCGAGGCCATGGGAGCCAGCAATATCCCCGTTTACACGATGAGCCGAATGCGCCAGTTTCTGCAGAACAACGGGCCCTGGAGTCAGCTTGTGGAGCTGAATAATATCTCACTGAAGTTCATGCAGAATTATCAGACAGTGCCCTTGAGCAATATTCTGGTCACCCCGCTAGTTGTACCCCACAGGGATGAATACTCCGAGACAGTCGGCTTCATGATTCTTGGTCCCCGCTTCAGCGCGCTCTTCATTCCTGACATCGATAATTGGGAAGACTGGAATCGCGACATAATTAACGAAATTTCCAACGTGGATTATGTACTGATCGACGGCACATTTTTCGACGGCAATGAAATTCCGGACCGGGACATGAGCGAAATCCCCCATCCCCTGGTTGTCGAGTCAATGGCACTATTCGATCAGCTATCGGCCAGTGAAAAAGACAAGATCTATTTCATTCATATGAATCATTCCAATCCGTTGCTGGACGCTGAGAGCCAGGCCTTCGATGAAGTGATCCGCAGAGGTTTTCATGTGGCAGTTGAGGGTTTGCGGCTACCGCTGTAACAGAGCACGCAATGGAATTTTTTGCCAGGCTGAGAAGATTAGCTAGCGGGTATGGAGCCCGATTACCGCGTAGGCAGGCTCCTCATAGGGATGAGCCTCTTTCATAGCCGCCAGGGCCGCTCCTAAACAGTCTTCCTGACATACCAGTTCTACTTTGTATTCCCGAACCGTTTCGATTTCACCGACTGATCCGATGAACGGGGCACTGTCTGCCCCTGGTCGAAACTGACCGCTGCCCGGGGTCTGCCAGGCACAACAATCATAATTGCCGACGCGTCCCGCCCCAGACTGGAACATAGCATTCTTGACCACATCGAGATGAGATTCAGGCACATAAAACTCGATTCTAAAAAGCGAGGTACTCATCAGGTTCATCCCGATTTGTCAGCTGAACCAGCGTCTGGCATTGTGGAACAAACGTAGCGTTGGCGCATTCTCCTGCCAATCTGCGGGATGCCAGGAATTTTGGACAGTGCGAAAGACCCGTTCCGGATGCGGCATCATGATCGTTACCCTGCCGTCCTTGCTGGTGGCGCCGGCAATACCCGCCGGCGATCCATTGGGATTGAATGGATAAAGAGTCGCAATTCCACCTCTGTTGTCGACATACCGCAGCGGCACCTGACCACTGGCCAGCAATGACTCGCTGCTGGATCCCGGCGAAAATTGAGCTCGGCCTTCGCCATGAGCAACGGCGATAGGAAAAATTGACCCGCCCATGCCCTCAAGAAATGCCGACTTGGAATCGGCAATCTGGACACTGACCACCCGTGCTTCAAACTGTTCCGAACGGTTTCTGACAAAACGTGGCCAGCCGTCCGCACCGGGTATCAGCTCATGCAGCAGAGAGACCATCTGACAGCCATTGCAAATCCCGAGAGTCAGTGTATCTGGTCGCTGGAAGAACCCTTCGAACTGCCGCCGCAATTCTTCATTGAAGAGTATCGACTTGGCCCAACCGCCCCCGGCTCCCAGAACGTCTCCATAGGAAAAACCTCCGCAAGCGACTAGCAGATCGTATTCCGCCAGGTCACTCTGGCCGCTGGCCAGATCGGTCATATGCACATCGAACGCGTCAAATCCGGCAGAGTGAAAAGCTGCCGCCATTTCGACCTGTCCGTTGACACCCTGTTCTCTCAAGACCGCAACCCTGGGTCTTGCCGCCACATTGACGAAGGGCGCGGTAATATCTTCCCGCAGATCGAAACTGAGATTAACCTGCAAACCCGGATCATCACCATCAAGAATTCCGTCGAACTCTTCTCGGGCGCATTCAGCGTTGTCGCGCATTGCCTGAATAAGGTAACTAGTTTCACTCCACATTCTTTGCAGGTCTATCCGACTCTCATCGAGAAGTATCTTGCCGTTGACCGCAATCCGCAGGCGATCGTCCCCGGTTACCGCACCCAGCGAATGCAGACAACCTGTCAGCGCCAGATTTTTGGCAATTTCCTCGACCCGAGCCAGGTGGCACTCTTCGACCTGTATGACCGCGCCAAGCTCCTCACTGAACAGGACTGCCAGCGGGTCGGAAGTTGCGCAAAGCGCAGTCAGATCGATGTTCAATCCGCAGTGCGCGGCAAATGCCATCTCAGCCAGTGTCACCGCGAGTCCGCCATCGGAACGATCGTGGTAGGCAAGCAGGAGATCACGCGTCAGTAATTCCTGTATGAATGCAAAGAACGCCTTCATCTGTTCTGTATCATCCAGATCAGCCGGCGCAGAGCCAATCTGTCTGAAAACCTGCTCCAGCGCAGATCCTCCGAGCCTATTCATTCCGCGACCAAGATCAAGCAGCAGCAATGTGGTTGCACCTCTGTCGCGCTGCAGCTGTGGAGACACCGCTTTTCGAACATCGGTAACCGGCGCGAAGGCAGATACTATCAGTGACAACGGCGCGGTGTTGCTTAGCTCTCTGCCCCCGTCCTCCCAGACAGTTCGCATTGACATTGAATCTTTACCAACCGGTATGCAGATCCCCAGCTGCGGGCACAATTCCATACCGACCGCCTTTACGGTTTTATAAAGACCAGCATCTTCATCGCCATGACCGGCGGCCACCATCCAGTTGGCTGACAATTTGATATCTCCGAGTCTTGCTATAGGCGCACAGGCAATATTGGTTATTGCCTCGCCAACCGCCATGCGTCCGGACGCGGGCGCATCGAGCACCGCGATCGGTGTTCGTTCGCCCATAGCCATTGCCTCGCCCTTGTAAGTATCAAAACTACTGGTGGTGACAGCGGCATCGGCCACGGGAACCTGCCAGGGACCAACCATCTGGTCCCTGCATACCTGCCCGGTAATACTTCGATCGCCAATGGTGATCAGGAAATTTTTACTGGCCACCGTCGGTAACGCCAGCACCCGGTATATCGCGTCGCGAGGATCAATTTCGGACAACTGCGGCGCATCGAAGGCACGAACGACTGATTGGGCCTGTCGATGCATCTTTGGTGGCTTGCCGAACAGCACGGACATAGGCAGGTCGATGGGATTATTTCCGAAGTGGGAGTCCTCGAGTCTCAGCTGTTGTTGATCGCTGGCCTCACCAACCACAGCGAACGGACAACGTTCACGGACACAGATTGCCTCGAAGTCCTGCAGCCGGTCACCAGCTACCGCCAGCACATAGCGCTCCTGAGCTTCGTTACACCAGATCTCCAGGGGTGTCATGTGGCCTTCGGCACTGGGTATATCACGCAGACTGAAGACCCCTCCCTTACCTGCATCCTTAACCAGTTCGGGCAAGGCATTGGAGAGTCCACCAGCCCCCACGTCGTGAATAAACTTGATAGGGTTTCGATCGCCCAACTGCCAGCATCGATCAATGACTTCCTGGCACCGCCGCTCCATTTCCGGGTTGTCGCGCTGCACCGAGGCAAAGTCCAGCTCTTCGCTGCTGGCGCCCGCCGCCATGGAACTGGCCGCACCTCCTCCCAATCCGATCAGCATTGCCGGCCCACCCAACACAATTAGCCTCGCGCCGGCCTCTACTTCTCCCTTATCAACATGGGAGGGCCTGATATTGCCGTAGCCCCCCGCAATCATAATCGGCTTGTGATACCCCCTTACCTCCTGCTGACCATTGGGTCTCCCCACCTGCTCTTCAAAGGTACGGAAATACCCACAGAGGTTGGGACGGCCGAATTCATTATTGAACGCTGCACCGCCCAGAGGGCCGTCAATCATAATATCCAGCGCTGAACAGATGTGGGCTGGCTTACCAAAATCCTCCTCCCATGGTCGCGGGGCCTCCGGCAGTCTGAGGTTAGAGACACTGAAACCCGTTAGACCAGCCTTGGGCTTGCCGCCTCTTCCGGTAGCTCCCTCATCTCGAATTTCCCCCCCCGAGCCAGTCGAGGCCCCTGGAAAAGGAGCAATGGCAGTCGGATGATTGTGCGTCTCCACCTTCATAAGTACATGAATGGCTTCCGCGTGAAAATCGTATTGCCGGCTGTCCGGATCAGGGAAAAACCGACCCGCTTCGTGCCCGTTCATGACAGCAGCATTGTCAGCGTATGCGGACAGCACACCCTCAGGGGACTGCGTATGGGTATTACGAATCATGGCGAACAAGCTGAGGGCTTGCTGTTCTCCATCGAGGGTCCAGCTGGCATTAAAAATCTTATGCCGGCAGTGTTCTGAATTGGCCTGCGCGAACATCATCAGTTCAACGTCATTCGGATTTCGCTGCAGCTGACAGAAACTATCGTAGAGGTAATCAATCTCGTCTGTTGCCAGTGCAAGGCCCAATTTCTGGTTGGCTTCTTCCAAGGCCATCTTGCCAAGGCCCAATACGTCGACGGTTTCCAATGGACGCGGCTGAGCATCCTGGAAAAGCTGTTCTCCCTGCTCTGATTGGTTCAGCACCGCCTGAGTCATCCGATCGTGCAAGTGCCCATCCAGTAGCACCACCTCTGCATCTGACAATGGGCCTTCACTGAACACGCGGTAAGCGATTCCTCGCTCCACTCGAGCGACTGACGCGAGTCCGCAGTTATGCAGAATATCGGTTGCCTTGCTGGACCAGGGAGAAATTGTGCCGGGCCGGGGTACTACCAAACGATCCTTGTATGTTTGTTGATATTCCGGCTGCGCGGCAAAGCCGTCAACTTCAATGTCAGGACCATAGCTGAGTAGCGCTCCCAGCTTGCGCAGGTCCTGTTCGTCCAGCTCTTCGGCGACATCAACCAGATGCACGAAGCAGTCATTGAGCGCGGTGATGCCGGGTATGTCGGCTTGCAGAGAAGCCAGCAGTTTTGATTTTTTAAAGGCAGAAAGAGCAGGCGCCCCGTACATCAGAAGCATCGAAATTCAGTCCTTCGCTTTTCTGGTTGATTTGCACTGATGGTTTGCCACGTAATTATCGCGTATTGAACTGTTCCGTGTCACTTTGTACCGCGCCGAGCCCGGAAAAAATGCTGCAGCAGCCGGGCGCATTCGTCTGCCCTTACACCTTCCACCACGTCAATCTGATGATTGAAATAAGACTCGTTCAACAGCTGCTGTCGACTCACAACACCACCAGCACGAGGCTCCCTGGCCCCAAACACCAGCGCAGATACCCGCGCATGCAAGATAGCCCCGATGCACATGGTACAGGGTTCGATAGTAACGTACAGCACGGTTCCCGGTAGGCGGTAATTGTTCTTGGTCTTGGCTGCCTGCCTCAATGCGACGATTTCGGCGTGGGCGGTCGGATCTCGGGCACCAATCGGCTGGTTGAATCCTTCTCCCAGCACCTTACCGTCTTCTACCACCAGCGCCCCGATAGGCACCTCGTCTCGAGCCTCCGCCTGGAGAGCAAGATCCAGCGCTAAATCCATCCAGCGTTCGTGTTCTGCGGCTGCAGTTGTCATGACTGTTCCGCCATTGCGCTACCGAGTTCCAGTTTGATCACTCCCACTCATAAACAGTGCTGTCACAAGCCCTTTGTTTATAAGGGCTACAGAGCAAGCAAAAATAGTTTGTAACTAGTTTGTAACTCTCCATGTTGCTCTGCTTCTTAC
>Ga0181587_10002201_pt1 | contig 16279 bp, 13 predicted proteins | sample 071ome_27_FD_132463 | JGI IMG/M metagenome (GOLD analysis project Ga0181587, IMG submission 132463) | Coastal salt marsh microbial communities from the Groves Creek Marsh, Skidaway Island, Georgia - 071409AT metaG (megahit assembly) | ecosystem: Environmental > Aquatic > Marine > Intertidal...
CGTCGAACATCTTTTGGACCTGTGCGATCTGATCTGTGTGATGACGGTGAACCCCGGCTTTGGCGGGCAGAAATACATCGACATGACCGCCAAGGTGCGCAAACTGCGCGCCATGATCGGCGACCGTCCGATCCATATTGAAATTGATGGCGGCATGGATCCAACGACCGCACCACAGATGGCGGCGGCAGGGGCGGATGTCTTGGTCGCAGGATCGGCCGTGTTCCGTGGTGGCTCGGTCGACAACCCGTCGGTCTATGGTGATAACATCACCGCCATTCGCAATGCGGCGGAACGCCAATGATAAAAGCCGTTATCTTTGACCTAGATGGCACATTGATCGACAGTGCCCCCGACATTCATGCCGCCGCCAATCGCATGTTGGCCGATTTCGGCAAGCCGCCGTTGGATTTGCCGACAATCACCAGCTTTATTGGCAATGGCCTGCCCAAATTGGCCGAGCGCGCCGCGACAGCCGCGGGCCTGTCGAAAGACGATTTCGCCCAAGCGATTGCCAAGACAGGCATCTATTACGGCGAAAACCCAACCACGCTGACACAGACATATGCGGGGATCTTACCGCTTTTGTCGGCGCTTCGGGATCGGGGGATTAAGATCGGGTTATGCACAAATAAACCCTATGATCCTGCGATTGCCTGTTTGAACGACTTTGATATTCTACCGTTCTTTGATGCCGTTGTTGCAGGCGACACATTGGATGTGAAAAAACCCGATGCCGCACCCTTGTTAAAAACTATCGAGATGTTGGGTGAAACAGAGGTTGTATATGTGGGCGACAGTGCGGTTGATTATGACACCGCCAAAAACGCCAATGTGCCATTTGCGTTTTTCACCGGCGGCTATCGCACCCAACCGGATGAGTTTTTCCAAGAGTGTTGGCACTTTGACCATTTTGACCAATTGCGATTGCGGCTTGTTCCGCCACGGGCCTATTTGTTCGATGTTGATGGAACTTTGGCCGAAACAGAAGAAGTGCACCGCAATGCGTTCAACGCGGCTTTTGACCGTGCAGGGTTGGGGTGGCAGTGGTCGCGCGACGAGTATCGCGATTTGTTGAAAACATCGGGCGGCAAAGAGCGGATCAAAAAACACGCAACAAACATTGGATCGCCTGATGTCCTGTCGGATGAGCAGATCAAAGACCTGCATCACAGCAAGAACGAAATCTATCGTGATCTGGCCAACAGCGCCCTAACGCCCCGCGACGGGGTGATGGCGTTGATTGAGTGGGCCCGCAGGACGGGGGTGACACTGGCAATTTGTACCACCACGTCGCGATCCAACATTGATGCCTTTGTCAAGCGGTTTTGGAACTGTGCGCCCGAAGACATCTTTGCGGGGATCTATTGCGCCGAAACAGCGCCTCAGAAAAAGCCAGATCCGCAGGTGTATTGTCAGGCGCTTGATGATTTGGGGCTTTCGGCGCAGGATGCGCTTGCCTTTGAAGACAGCCACAATGGATTGACCGCCGCGCGGCGCGCGGGCTTGGACGTGATTGTCACGCCCGCCATCTATAACAGTCACGAAGATCATGGCGATGCCACCGATTGTCTGACCGATTTAACGCAGTTTATGCGCAAGTACTGTGACGCGACCTAAGGTACGGTTGATCCGCATGCGATCACATAGCGGCGGCTATTGCATGGGCGGCAAGGGTCATCGCGTCCTTGGTCAGGACAAAATCATCTTTGGTCAGGGCAAGCGAGGGATACATTTTGCTGGGTGATTTAAAGACGCCATTCGCGCGCAAAGTGGCATTCCATGTTGTGGCGCGATTTGGGTCAAGGTGGCGGGCGCTGCGATAATCCAAACAGGGTTGCGTTGTGAAATAGACGTCAAACAGCGTGGGATCCCCGCATATCTGGTGGTCTATTCCCGCATTGCTGAGCGCGGTGCGATGCATATCCATCAATTCTTGCCCATTGCGGCGCAATTGGTCGTATTGGCCATCGCAGCGCAAGATCTCCATCGTTTTTAGACCTGCGGCCGATGCCACGGGATTGCCCGACAGCGTGCCAAGTTGCATCAGCCATTTGTCGGCCCCCACAATCGATTTGTCAAAATGTGACATGATTTCCGCAGAGGCCCCAAGGGCCGCCAAAGGAAACCCGCCGCCAATGATTTTCCCCAAGGTGCAAATATCGGGCACGACGCCATAGCGCTCTTGCGCCCCGCCATAGGCCAATCGAAACCCCGTCACGATTTCATCAAAGATCAACAAAACCCCATGCTGCGTGCACAGATCACGCAAACCTTGCAAGAACCCATCAACGGCGGGGATGATCCGTTGTAGCGGTTCGACGATGATCGCGGCAATGTCGGAATGTTCCGACATCAGCGATGCCACCGCCGCCAGATCATTATAGGGCGCGATCAACATGTCATCTGCGACGCTTTGGGGAATGCCCGCGCTGTCAGGTTGGGCGGTTGGGAAATTTACGATGCGCGACGGCGCAAGGCTCATTTGTGCCTCGGCGCTCATGCCGTGATAGCCGCCCTCAAATTTCAGGATTTTGGGTTTGCCGGTATAGGCGCGGGCAAGGCGAATGGCGTACATATCCGCTTCGCCGCCAGACGCCACAAAGCGCACCTGTTCACAACAGGGCACCGCATCGACAATGGCTTCGGCCAATTCGATGCCACGCGCGTTATTGGCAAAAAATGTCATGCCCTTGGGCAGCTGTTCGAATACCGCCTCCATCACTTCGGGATGACCGTGGCCCAATAACATCGGGCCGGATCCGATCAGATAATCGACGTATTCGGTTCCGTTTTCATCCCACACGCGGCTGGCGTGCCCATGCGATATGACGACGCTTGCGTCAAAATTTCCAAATCCTGCCGCCGGCAGCACAGCGCGGGCGCGATCAATCCAGTCGGTTTGGGTGTGAATTTTCTGCATGGCTCACTCCAATATCAAATCTGCGGGGCCGAGGGTGTCGCGGTCAATCGCAATCCCAAGGCCTGCGCCTGTTGGGGGTGCAATGCGGCCATTTTTGCGGCTGGGTGCCTTTGCATCCAGACGGGGGGACACATAGCCCGATAAATCACAGACATTCATCACCCGTGCAGGATCGGTTGCCGCCCCCAAATGCAATAGGGCGGCGGTAGTGATGTCAGAGCCCCAAGTGTCTTCGATGCACATTTTTGCGCCCAGATACAGGCACAGATCGCGGGCGCGGCGTGTGGCGGACAAGCCGCCAAATTTTGACAGTTTCAAGGCCACCGCATCCATGATGCCCAGTTCATGCGCCTGCAATAGGCTCGCGGTATCATGCGCCAATTCGTCGATCTTCATCGGCAATCGGGTTGCGTCGCGCACACGGGCGCAATCGGGCAGGGTGGCGCAGGGCTGTTCCAACATCACGTCGAGATGTGCAACTGCGCGTCCAACGCGGATGGCATCCAACGATGTCGCCCCACAATTCCAGTCGCCATAGACCAAGGGGCCATCGCCCACCGCCGCACGCACTTTGGTTAGACGTTCAACATCGGTTTGCCAATCGCCTGACGCGCCCAGTTTCACCTGAAACTGGGTGAGCCCGTGCGCCTGCGCATCCCGTGCAATCGCGGCCATATCATCGGGTGCGATACAGGTGATCGAATGATACAGCGGCATGTCCGCCTGTCGCTGCCCACCCATCAATGCCGAAATCGGAAGGCCTGCTGCCTGACCGGTGATGTCCCACAGGGCGATGTCGAGCGCGGATTTGGCATAGCGGTGATCGGGCAAATAGGCATCGCATTTTGCCATGACCGCCTCTGGCCCAACAGGGTCTGTGCCCAGAATGACAGGGGCCAGTTCTTGCAAGGCGGGGCCAACACCGCGTGCATAGGCGGGTAGGTAATGCGGAATGGGGCAGACTTCGCCCCAACCTGTGATGCCTGTATCGGTATCGACCGCGATGACCACGCTTTCGACCGTGTCACAGGTTTTCCCATCTGCCATATAGTATGACGTGTGGCTGGTCAGCGGAACGTGCCACAAGCTAAGCCGTGTGATTTTCATCTGTATTCCCCCACTGGAATGCCAAGCGTATTTTCATCAGGATGTACGCCCAATCCTGCTGCCTCGGGCAGGTGCAGGTATCCGTCGCGATTGCGTGGGCCACGGCCCCCCGCGATATCAACGGTGATCATATCTTGGCAGGCCCAAACCGCATGACAGTTTTCATCGGGGATCGTGGCCGCAAGGTGCAGCGCCTCGGTGTCGGCCAGAACGCTGCCGCCTGTGGCCATCACGAACATATCAATCCCATGCGCCAAGGCGATGTCGCGCATCCGCGCCGCTTTGGTCAGCCCGCCCACACGGTTGAGTTTGATCCCAAACACTTCGGCCAGACCATCGCGGGCAATTCGCGCGGCGTCTTGCAAGGTCACAAGCGATTCATCCACCGAAACGGGGGCTGCGTGTTTTGGTGCGATGGCGGCGATATCGTCAAGCGTTTCGCAGGGTTGTTCAAACATGACATGCAAATCTTCGGTCGCGCGCATCACGCGCAGCGCCTGTTGCCGCGTCCATCCGCGATTGACGTCGTACAGGATGATTTCGCCGTCTTTTTTGTGGGCTTCCACATCGCGGATGCGGTCAATGTCGCGTGCCACATCGCCGCCGATTTTCACCGAATGTGCGACATAGCCGCGTTGACGGTAGCGGGCCATGACCGCGCGGGTGTCTTCAACCGATTTTGCCCCGACCGACGCCGCGATGGGCCGCGGTGTGCGCGACCCGCCGCCCATCAGATCGGCAATCGGCACTCCGGCCGCTTGGCCTGCGATGTCCCAACAGGCCATGTCGATGGGCGATTTCGCATAGAGGTGACCGGGCAACGAAAGATCCATCGCGCGTTCCACATCCAAAACACGGCGCGGATCCAGCCCGATAAGAAACGGTGCCATCGTTTCAATGCCCGCCCGAACACCGGGTCCGTGCGCCGGAACATAGGTGTGGCCCCATGGCGTGCCTTCGCCCCATCCTGTGATGCCCGCGTCTGTGTCGATTTTCACAAATGTCGCGTCGAGTACGTCGAATTTCAAACGCCCGCCTGACAGCCAATAGGGGTGCTCTAATGGCAGATCGACCTGAAAAACCGTGATTTTGGTAATTTTCATCCGTTTGACCCCATTTTGGGCAATCCGGTCATCCCCGCGCCGCGCCATAAAATCAGCGTCAAAATCGCGCTGTCTTTCATGGTGAGCGCATGCGGTTGGTTGGATTTATGAAATTGGCAGTCGCCCGAGGTCAGTGTTTTGGGGTCTTGGCCTTCGGCCTCGAAATACCCTGATCCTGAGATCACGGCATAAAGCTCTTCTGCTTCGTGGTGGTGCCACGGATAATAGAGCCCCTTGCCCCAATAGGCGATATAGGCGCGCCCTTGGTGTGATGTGAAATGTCCCGTCGGGCCATAGAGTTCGATATATCCGTAATCTTGCAAAAACCCATATCCGACGTCGTCCTCGGTATAGGTTTGTATCCAATGGCCATAGGGCACGATCGCCTGCGTTGCGGTGTGCAACGGGTGGTCATTGTCCCACATCATGATTTGCCGCAGGGCAGGGATGTGTTGGGGTGCGTGTGGCGCAAATTCCAGATCCGTCGGCCACGCGGCAAAATTCTGCAGCGCGGGGGTCGCGTCATAGACCGCTTTGGCCTCGGTCAGGAGAGTGTCAAATGCATTGCGGGAAAGGTCGGTCATGGGATCACCACTATGTTGCCAGTATGTTTTTTCGCGATAAATGCCGCTTGGGCGTCGCGCAGGTCGTCTAATCGATAGGTGGCCGCCAAGGCGGGTTTGATATCGCCCGTTTCGATATAGCGCACGATGTTTTGCATGACGTTCAGATCAATGACAGTGCTGCCAAAGAATGTCAGATCGCGCAGATAAAAGGTGCGCAGGTCAAAATTCACCATCGGTCCCGCGATGGCCCCCGAACAGACATAGCGCCCGCCGCGTTCCAAAACATTGATGATCTTTGGCCAATAGGGTCCGCCGACGATATCGGCAACAACTGTGATCCGGTCATCGCCCAAGGCGGGGCGCAGCGCGTCAGGCGCGCGTGGCAACACGACATCCGCACCAAGCGCATGGACCTGTGCATGTTTTTCGGCCGAGGCCAAGGCAATCACCCGCGCGCCGCGGCGTTTGGCCAATTGGACCAAAGCGCCCCCAACGCCGCCCGAGGCCCCTGTTACCAAAACGGTATCGGATGCGGTCACGCTTGCGCGGGTGAGCATGCCTTCGGCAGTGGAATAGGAACAGGAAAACGTTGCAAGTTCGGCGTCGCTGAGGCTGCTGTGAATTGCCAAAGCGTTGCGCGCGGGTGTGGTGGCGTATTCGGCGAAGCCGCCATCGCGCTCGGATCCGAAATAGCCCGCCTTGTCCATGTTCATCGGGTCGGCGTCGTCGCGCAGCCACCCATCGGTGATCACGCGTTCGCCGATCCGTGCGGGGTCAACGCCTTGGCCTACTGCAACGATGCGCCCGCAGATATCGGCCCCTTGGATCCGCGGAAAGGTGATCGGGGCACCGCCCCAAGTGGGATCATCGTCGTTGACCCGTGCATATGCGCCGCCTGTGGTGGCGTCGCTTACGGCTTTGGAATACCAGCCCGTGCGCGTATTCACATCGGTATTGTTCAATCCGCAGGCCCCAACCTTGATCAATACCTCGCCTGCGGCGGGGTCGGGTCGGGGCCAATCTGTGTGTAACCGGATTTGATCCAGATCGCCGTGTCCCATGGTCACCATCGCGCGCATTGTTTTGGGCAGGGTCATCGGATCACCCTTATGCATCTGTGCGGGGTTTGTTGGAGGCGGGGTCATAGGCCGGTTCGCCCAAGACACGCGCGCTGCGCGGTTCGCCCGCGATCACCACCTGCAATTCGGTGCCGATGCGCGCGGCGGCAGGTTTCACATAGGCAAAGGCCAATATTTTCCCCACACTATGGCCATAGGCCACCGATGCGGTTGATCCGATGACTGTGCCATTCAACAAAACGGCTTCGCCGCCATGCCCATCATGCACCCCATCTGGGTCAATTTCCAAATAGGCGCAGACCCACGGCAGATCGGTGTTCAGCGTCAATTCCCGACCAAGATAGTCTTTGTCAGTCCGCGCAAACCGTGTCACATCGGCCTCGGCCAAGGTGACTTCGTTGGTTAATTCGCCCGCCCCTTTGAACGCCTTTTCCATGCGCATCGCGTTCATGGCAAAGCTGCCATAATCCATCAATCCCATTGGTTCGCCTGCGGCCCACAGCGCGGAATAGACATCAACACAGGCCGCATTGGGCATGTGCAATTCCCATCCCAGTTCACCCGCATAGGACATGCGCAACGCCCAAACATCATGTCCTGCGATGCGAAGGGTTTGCGCAGACAACCAGCGGAAATTGGCATTGTCCAATGCCGTATCTGTGCAGGCGCCCAAAATATCGCGCGACTTCGGACCGTTTAGGGACAGGGCCGACCAATCCGAAGAGAGGGCTGTGATGGTGACATCCGCGTCCGCGCGATGCTGCGCCAGATGATCCAAGAGGCGCTGTTCAAAAAAGGCCGCACAAACCAGATAGAATTTATCCTCGGCCATTCGAACGATTGTGGTTTCCAACTCGATGCGGCCCAAACGGTTCAGCATATGGGTGAGGCTGATTGACCCGACCTTTCGCGGCATACGGTTTGCGGTCAGTCGATCCAAGAGGGCATAGGCATCGGTCCCCTCAACCATCACCTTGGTGAAGGCTGTAACATCCATGATCCCCGCCGCGGTGCGGACGGCCGCGACTTCGGCACCGACCATGTCATGCACGGGCGAGCGGCGGAAGGAATAGATATCCTTGGCCTCGATCCCGTTTTTGGCAAACCAACGGGGACGTTCAAAGCCATAGACCTCTTCATACACAGCGCCTTTGGTTTTCAGGTGTTCATACAGCGGTGACGGTTTGATCGGGCGTCCCGCCAAACGGTTGAAATGGGGAAACGGGATTTCGTGGCGCAGTTTGTAATCCTCGTGCGCTTTGGTGATCTGCCAGTCTTTGGTGGCATAGCTGCCAAAGCGGCGGGGATCATAATCGCGCATTGATATATTGGCGGCCCCATGGACCATCCATCGGGCCAATTCGCGGGTTAGACCCGGCCCCCAGCCAATGCCGATTTGGGTACCGCAACAACACCAGTAATTGCGCACGCCGGGGGCGGGGCCGATCAGGGGGTTGCCATCGGGCGGATGCGAAATCGCGCCATGCACTTCGCGTGTGATACCAAGGTCGGCAAAGATCGGCATGCGGTTTAGGCTTTCTTCCAGCCATGGCATGACGCGATCATAATCTGCGTCGAACAACCAGTTTTCATAATCCCATGGGCAGGCGTCATGCCATACAGAATTTGAATTTTCCTTTTCATAAATGCCAATCAATCCGCGTTTTTGTTCCATGCGGATATAGCCAGAAACTTTGCGGTCATCCCGAATGACGGGCAGTTCGCGATCAAGATTTTCAAACTCTGGCACAGGTTCGGTGACAAAGTAATGGTGCGTCATGGAGGTCATCGGCAATTGCAGCCCCGACCATTCGCCCATCTGGCGCGCATAGGTTCCCCCTGCGTTGACCACATGTTCGCAGGTGATTGTGCCGCGCTCTGTTTCCACGACCCATTCGCCCTGTGCGTTTTGGGTTATGTTTGTTGCACGACAGTGGCGGAAAATCCGCACGCCCTTTTGTCGGGCGCCTGCGGCCATCGCCATTGTGACGTTTGTGGGATCGACATGTCCGTCATCTGGTGTGTAAAGCGCGCCTAAGACGCCCTCAAGGTTATAGAACGGATGCAATTCGGCCACCCGTTCTGGCCCCACCAATTCGATGTTAAATCCCAATGACGTTGCCACCGACAATGTGTGGCGCAGCCAATCCATTTCGTCCTGCGTATAGGCCAATCGAAATGATCCGCATCCATGCCATGTCACGGGTTGGCCTGTTTCGGCCTCAAGTTTGCCGGAATAGAGCCCTATGTTGTAATCAACGCATTTGCCCAATGAAAACGAGCTGGTGGAATGGGTGATTTGCCCCGCCGCGTGCCATGTGCTGCCGCTGGTCAGTTCCGCCTTTTCCAATAGGACGGTGTCATCCCCCCATCCTTCGTGGCCCAAATGATAGGCAAGGCCAACGCCCATGACGCCGCCCCCCACAATCACGACACGGGCCTGCGATGGAAACGCGGAATCAGACATGGAAGAAACCTTTTCAAAACGGGTAAAATTTGATGGACAGGCTAATGGTATATCTGTATCAATGTCAATCATGAATGGTACAGATATGTCAAAATCAGTTTTAGACCGCCTGAGCGACGAATGGGATGCCCTGACACCTGAGGCACAAAAAGCCGCGCGGTATGTGTTGGAAAACCCCTCTGACGTGGGTGTGTCCACCGTGCGCGAGATCGCCGAAGCGGCCAATGTCAAACCTAACACGATCGTGCGCATGGCCCGACAAATCGGGTTTGAGGGGTACGATGATTTTCGCACCCCGTTTCGCGATGCCATTCGCCAAGGCGCGGTCAGCTTTCCCGAACGCGCGCGGTGGTTACAAGATATCCGAAAATCGGGCGAATTGGGTGGGCTTTATGCCGATATGGTGGGCAGCGCGATCCGCAATATCGAAGAAACCTTTGCCGCGATTGATGAAGACGCTTTGAAAAATGCGGCAGAAGTGATTTGGAACAGCCGCCAAGTGTTCACGCTTGGGGTAGGGGTCAATAATTCGAACGCGCGCAATTTCACCTATCTTGCGTCCACAGGCATGAAACAGTTTCATGCAATTCCTCGGTCTGGATCGACGCCTGTCGATGATCTTGCATGGGCCAATGACCAAGATGTGTTGATTGCGATGACATCGCGCCCCTATCGGCGCGAAGTCGTGGATGCGGTGCGCATCGCAAACGAACAAGGCATCACCGTCATTGCCATTTCCGACAGCCCCGCAAGCCCGATCGTGTTGGCGGCCGATCATAGTTTTGTCGTGCGCATCGACACGCCACAGTTCTTTCCATCCTCTGTGTCCACAATCGCGGTGCTGGAAACATTGCTGAGTTTTGTGATTTCGGTCGCAAGCGACGAAATTGTCGAGCGCGTCGAACAATTTCACCAACGCCGCCACCAATTGGGCATCTATATGGAGGAACCAGAATGACCCAGATGTCCGAACCTGTTCGATCCCTTGAGGCGCGATATTACACCGACCCCGCAATTTTTCGTGCCGAATGTGATGGGCTCTTGGCGAAGACGTGGCAATTTGCGGGGCACGTCAGCCAGTTGGAAAATACCGGCGATTATTTTGCCTTTGACCTTGCCGGTGAAAGCCTGTTTTCGATCAAGGGGCGTGATGGCGAAATCCGCACGTTTTATAATGTGTGCCAACACCGCGCCCATCAATTGGTCCAAGGTGCAGGCACCACGCGGGTGGTCGTATGCCCGTATCACGCATGGACCTATGAATTAACGGGTCAGCTGCGGGCGGGCCCAAATATCAACAAGGTCGAAGGCTTTGACAAGACCAAGATCTGTCTGACCGAAGTGCGCACCGAAGTGTTCTTGGGCTTTATTTTTGTAAACCTTGATCCGCAGGCCAAACCGATGGAGGATTGGTTTCCGAATGTGCGGGCGGAATTGGAAAGCTTTGTGCCAAATTGGGCCGACCTCAAGCCATTGGAATGGGTCGAAATCCCTGAAAACTGTAATTGGAAAGTGTCGGTCGAAAACTATTCCGAATGTTATCACTGTTCGTTGAACCATCCGACGTTTTCGACGGGGGTGATCAAACCCGAAACCTATGACATCCAACCCCAAGGATATTGTTTGCGCCATACAACGGAATCAAACTCGATGGAGAATATGACATATGACATCAATTCGGGGTTTGCGAATAATGACAAATATTCCAGTTGGTTTTTGTGGCCGATGTTTTCATTTCAGGTCTATCCGGGGAATTTGTTGAACACCTATCATTGGCGCGCGATTGACGCAGATCACGTTGTGGTCTGGCGCGGATGGTATTCGGTGGGGGGTCATGACAACGAAACCGTGCGGCGCATGGCGGTACAAGATCGCGCTACGACAGTGGAGGAAGATATTCGACTGGTCGAAAGCGTACAACGTGGGTTAAAGTCCCGAGGATACGTTCCAGGCCCGTTGGTGGTGGACCCATCCTGTGGCGTAAATTCGGAACATTCAATCTTGCATCTGCACCGCTGGATGCGCGACGCCGTAAAGGACATGGTATGAGCAGCTTTGACGAAAATCTATTTTTGAAAGGCCTTGAACAACGCAAGGCAACACTGGGCGCGGAATATGTGGAAAAAAACCTTGCCGCAGCCGATGATTTCACCCGCCCGTTCCAAGAGGCAATGACAGCGTGGTGTTGGGGCTTTGGCTGGGGTGACGATGTGATTGACCCCAAGACGCGCAGTATGATGAACCTGTCGATGATCGGCGCTTTGGGCAAAATGCATGAATGGGAAATTCATTGCCGCGGCGCGTTGACGAATGGGGTGACCAAGGACGAAATCCGCGCAATCATCCATGTGGTGGGGATATACTGTGGCGTGCCACAAGCGTTGGAATGTTTCCGCGTCGCCAAGAAAGTCTTGGCCGAGCAGGACGCATAGCAGGGATGCGGGTGCCTTTGTATCCAGCCCCTTATTGCGTATGATCAGCTAGGATATCGATCCCCATCTGTTTCCAGAAGTGCAGCACATCGATGAAAATCCAGTTCTCGGCCAATTTATTGCCCGACCTGCGATAGATATCGATGACACGAAATTCACCCCGTTTTCCTGTTGCGCGAAAGCCCATCAATGGCCCCGTCAGGGTGGCGGTAAAGTTGGGCCAGCCAAAAAATCCACCGTAATGGCCTTCGGCCAAGCGGCAGATATGGGTTGTTTTGGATCGATCTGAAAAGGCCGCGCGAAACGGGCCTGAATGTTGCTTGGCGTATCGCTCAATTGTATAGCTTGATCCGATCCCCGCAGGGCCCCACCACAGCATGTCTTCGACCCATGTGCGGCGCAATTCGTCTTCTAGTGTCATGCCGCTTTTCCATTGGCCCAAATCAGTGATCATGGCATTGATCGTGGCCAATGTGTCGATGCCCTCTTGCTCGGGCGCATTTTCAAACAAGAGCGCATCATGTGGCATCGGACCTGGTTGCACCAAATGCGCCGCGCTTTGTGATGGAAAGGGGGACAGGCCCAATTGGATCATCAGATGCGGGATGTCGAAATACATGGCGGTTTGCGTGATTTGATCGCCGTCAACACGGTGGAATTCGCAATAGCGCAGCATCGCGATTTTGCCCGTGGTGGGCAAGCCCAACCATGGTTCATCCATCAACCCCATCAGATGGCCCATGGACACAACCCATGTCGATGCAAAGCCGTCCATTTCGTTTTGACCGCCAAAGAACGCATCCATGCGGCGCTGCATCGGGCGGAGCGCCGATTTCAATGGTGCCCAAAATGTGTCTGCGACCTCTGCCGGATCTGTCATTTCGCCAAAGGGATGAAAGCCCCGCCACGTATAGTCATCCGCACAGTATTTGCGCATGACGTGGGCCACGTCGGACCCGTTTGCTGCATCCAAAGCGGTATAGAAATCGCGCACAATCTTTTTAGCTTTTGACAGTTGGGTCATGTGATGTCTTTCACGGGTTTATCATTTTTGCATACGCTTGCAAAAAAGTCTTGCCAAGAATCGAAAGCTAAGTCTAGTATTTTTGCAAACGTATGCAAAAATAAACGCCGCTACCGATCAATGGGGGTTTCATGGCCGAGATTACGCTTCACAAGGTGTCGAAACGCTGGGGTGGTTTTGTGGGTGTGCATGAATTCGATTTGACGATTGCGGATCAGGAATTTCTGGTGTTGTTGGGCCCGTCTGGATGCGGCAAAACCACCACGATGCGCATGATTGCAGGGCTTGAGGATGCCACATCGGGCGATATCTTGATCGATGGGAAAAAGGTCAATGATCTGGAACCCAAAGACCGCGATGTGGCGATGGTGTTTCAAAGCTATGCGCTTTATCCGAATATGAACGTCTATGAAAACATTCGCTTTCCTCTCAAGGTGCGTGGCATTGATCCGTCGTCGCATGATGCCAAGGTGCGCCGCGCCTCTGCGATGGTTGAGTTGGATGATTTTTTGCATCGCAAGCCTGCCGAATTGTCGGGCGGTCAACGGCAACGTGTGGCCTTGGCCCGTGCGATTGTACGCGAACCCAATGTGTTTTTGATGGATGAACCGCTGTCCAATCTGGATGCCAAGCTGCGGGTGTCTACGCGTGCGCAGATCAAGAACCTGAGCCACGAATTAAAGGTCACCACGATTTATGTCACCCATGACCAGATCGAAGCGATGACATTGGCGGACCGCGTGGTGGTGATGAACAAGGGTATCGTTCAACAGGTCGGCAGTCCGACAGAAATTTATGACATGCCTGCAAATACATTTGTCGCGGGCTTTATCGGATCACCTGCGATGAACCTGATCGAGGGGCGCGTTGAAAACGGAACGTTCCGCGCCGCGCATGTCGAAATTTCGGGCCTGAACGCGGCCGATGGCGATGTGACCTTGGGATTTCGTGCCGAGGACGCAAGCATCACTGCGGCAGGCGCGGGGCAAATTGCATCACCTGTTTATACGATGGAATTGTTGGGCGACGCCACGATGATTTCTGTCCGTGTGGCGGGGGCCTTGGTGTCGGTCAAGGCGGATAAATCGTTTCGGGCCGAAATTGGCGATCCCATCGCAATTTCGGTTCCAGCAGAAATCTGTCACCTCTTTGATACGCAAAGCGGTGCGCGGATTGGGGCATAAACCCCATAAACGCCCAATTAAGGGCACATGACGGTCCGGACGTGCACGACGGACCACCAACAGACAGGGAGAGACAAGATGTTTCTTAAAAAATTTGCAATCGCCGGTGCTATGGCGGCCCTTATGTCCACATCCGCATTAGCGTGTGAAATCAGCGCACGCGTATCGATTGTTGGCAACGAATTCCCCGCGATCCAAAGCGTTGGCGCAGGTGCCCAAGCCTGCACCGGTGCCGAGGTCAAAACAAACCTGACCGCCGATCACCAAAAAATCAACCTGCCCGGTATGCAGGGCAATCCAGCCGAATATACATCCGCGATTATTGCGAACTCGTCGATCGTGGCCTTGATGAACGAAGATGTCATTCGTCCCTTGGATGATCTTGTTGCCAAGCACGGTCAAGGTTTGAAGAAAAATCAATTGATCACCATCGACGGTAAAATCATGGCCGTGGCGTTTATGGCAAACGCACAGCATTTGGTGTACCGCGCCGATGTGTTGGAAAAGATTGGCGTTCAACCTCCCAAAACCTACGAAGATATGTTGGCCGCAGCCAAGATGATCCGTGAACAAGACATCATGGAAAATCCGGTGGGTGGCGCATTCGCGGCGGGTTGGAACTTGGCCGAAGAATTCGTGAACATGTACCTTGGCATGGGCGGTTCACATTTCAAACCCGGATCGGCAGAACCCAACATCAATACAGAAGCCGGCATTAAAACGCTTGAGATGATGAAAGCGCTGTCGGACTACATGAACCCTGATTTCCTGACACATGATTCTAACGCGACAAACGCCGAATTCCGCGCGGGCAACGTTGCTTTGATGAACATGTGGGGCTCACGTGCGGCGACATTGGTGAGCGCAGATGGCGTTGCCCAAGAGGTCGTGGATGGTTTTGCCATTGATGGTCCGATGACCGTTGGCGGTGGATCAATCCCAGCCTCGACATTGTGGTGGGATGGTTGGACCGTCGCGAAAAACATCAGCGACGAAGAAGCCGAAGCAACATTTATCGCGATGATGAACGGCATTTCCCCAGCGATGATGGAAAACGAAGAAATCCGTACCCAAGCCGTTTGGTTGATTGATGGGTATCAGCCCACCGATGCGGCCAAAGGCGTCTTTGCGGCCGCTGGCATGAACACAATTCCATATCCGATGTTGCCTTACATGGGGCTGATGCACACAGCGCTTGGCAATGAATTGGTCGACTTTATGAAAGGCGACGAAAGCGCGGAACAAGCGTTGAAAGACGCCGAAGCGGCCTATATCGCAGCCGCCAAAGAAAAAGGCTTTCTATAACAAGGCCAAGGGTGGGGGGCATCAGGTTCCCCACCATTTTTCCATGATGACCGCATAGAAGACACAGATAATGAAACACCGCACATTCTTTTGGTTTTTTCTTCCGACTGGGTTGGCGATGCTTTTGTTTATTGCCATGCCCATCGTGTCGGTGGTCACGCAATCGCTGTTTACTCCGCACGAAGCGGTCTTGGTCACTGTGGAAACCTGCACCCCGTTTAGCTGCGCCCAAGAAACCACCATCGACCAAGAGGCCACCGCCGCGCTGCGCGAACAAAGCCCGATGGGGCGCTTTGTCGGATTTGACATCTATACAGATCGCGGACATTTGGCGTTTTCCGAGGTCGCTCAGGCGTGGCACTCAAGCGACAGCCTTGGTGAGTTTCTAAAGCAATTGAATAACCTTCCTTTTTATCGTGCGATGGGATTTACCATTGTGTTTTTATTTGTCGTGACACCTTTGGTCATTGTGATGGGTCTTTTGATCGCGCTGGCGGTGAATACGGTGAATGCGCGGTTAAAGGGGATTGTGATCTTTTTCTCTCTCTTGCCGTTTGTGATTACCCCGTTGATTGGGGCTTTGGTGCTGTTTTGGATGATCGACAGCCGCGGGATTATTGGGACTGCGTTGCAATGGATGGCGGGGGACCCGTCATTATCGCTTAAGGCGTCAACAGGATTGATGTGGATCAGTTTGATGATTTATGGCGTGTGGCACGCGGCACCTTTTGCCTTTGTCATCTTTTATGCGGGGTTACAGACCTTGCCCATGGACCAAATCGAGGCGGCGCAGATTGATGGTGCCTCACGCCTGCAACGTCTGCGCTATGTCATTATTCCGCATTTGATGCCGCTTGTGACATTTGTTGCACTTATCCAGTTGATGGACAATTTCCGCGTCTTTGAACCGATTGTTGGGTTCAACGCGTCGGCGCATGCGACGTCGCTCAGCTGGGCAATTTTCAACGACCTTGGCGGGGAAACGCGACAACTGTCTTCTGCCGCGGCGACTTCGGTGATTACGATCCTTGGCGTGGCGCTTCTTTTGTCCCCCGTCTTGGTGCGCACGTGGCGCGATTATAAGGGAAA